>Ga0207650_10000523_pt1 | contig 31492 bp, 31 predicted proteins | sample KBSS63metaG_FD_184325 | JGI IMG/M metagenome (GOLD analysis project Ga0207650, IMG submission 184325) | Switchgrass rhizosphere microbial communities from Kellogg Biological Station, Michigan, USA - KBS S6-3 metaG (SPAdes) (version 2) | ecosystem: Host-associated > Plants > Roots > Rhizosphere...
GCTCAGCTCGTTGGTTTTTTTCGCGGTGGCCGCGATCTGTTCGTTGGTCTCTTGTTGAGCTTGCCGTGCGATCTGCTGTTCTTTCTGGTCTTTGGCCAATTCGCTTTGCAGTTCAGTGTACTGCGCAGCGGTGATCTGGCCGTTGGCCTTGAGCATGTCGAGCAATTTAGCGTCGACTGCAGCGCTGGCCGGAACGCTCAGGGCCAGTAACAGGCCGCCGCACAGGACCGCCGCAGTTTTAGTGGAAGCAAGACGCATATCAATCTCCGAAGGTGAGGAGGGATGGCAAACCATCCAGGACACAACCGACCGATGACGGACGGAACACATAACCACCTGATAGAACCAGGCGCTCTAAAAACAGGCGTCAGTATCACGATCGTTTATGACGCCGCAGTGGCTAAGTGATGTCATCTACATGACAAATTATTCATCTTCGGAACTATTGGTTTAGAGCCTTGTCGCGCGAATCGGGGGTGTGCGAAGGCCGGCGATCAGCGATACTCGCCAAGCTTTCACGCCCTGAAGTAGTGAGGATGCCGATGCCGTTGCAACGCCTGGACAGCCTGTCCGAAATCGCCCCGAAAGCCTGGGATTCGCTGGTGCCACAGGGCCAGCCGTTCGTGCGCCATGCGTTCCTGAGCGCGTTGGAAGACAGCGCCAGCCTGGGTCCGCAATCGGGCTGGCAACCGGAGCATCTGTTGCATTGGGAGGGCGATCGACTGGTGGCGGCGTTACCCAGTTATCGCAAGTGGCATTCCTACGGCGAGTACGTGTTTGATCACGGTTGGGCCGATGCCTGTGAGCGGGCCGGTATCGATTACTACCCCAAGCTGCTGACGGCGGTGCCGTTCAGTCCCGTGGGTGGCCCACGCCTGTTGGCGGCCCGTGCCGAGGACGGTTTCGAGCTGCTCAAAAGCCTGCCGGGTTACCTGGAAATCGAAGGGCTCTCCAGTGCCCACATCAACTTCACCGATGACCTGGCCGATGAGGCACTGGCCCAACAACCTGGCTGGTTGCAGCGCTTGGGGTGTCAGTTTCACTGGCAGAACCGCGGCTACCGCGACTTCCAGGACTTCCTCGACGCCTTGAGTTCACGCAAGCGCAAACAAATGCGCAAAGAGCGTGAACAAGTGGCGGGGCAGGGGATCGACTTCGAGTGGCTGCAAGGCCATGAACTGAGCGAAGCCCAGTGGGATTTCGTCTACGCCTGCTACGCCAACACCTACGCCGTGCGCCGCCAATCGCCTTACCTGACTCGCGCGTTTTTCAGCCTGTTGGCCGAGCGCATGCCCGAATCGATCCGCGTGGTGCTGGCCAAACAAGGCACACGCCCGGTGGCCATGGCCTTCAGCCTGATCGGCGGCGACAGCTTCTATGGCCGCTACTGGGGCTGCCTGGCAGAGTTCGATCGCCTGCACTTCGAAACCTGCTTCTACCAGGGCATGGACTACGCCATCGCCCACGGCCTGCAACGCTTCGACGCGGGGGCACAGGGCGAGCACAAATTGATTCGCGGGTTTGAACCGGTGATTACGCGCTCGTGGCACTACCTGCGTCATCCGGGGTTGAAGAACGCCGTGGAGGATTTCCTTGAGCGCGAGCGGGTGGGGATTGTGGCGTATGCCGAAGAGGCGAGGGCAGCCCTGCCTTATCGGCAGGTGTAAAGGGCGTGCTATATCCTGTTGTGCGCGCGAGTGATTCTGCTGCATAGATGGGCAGCAGAGTCCGTCGGTGAGGGAACCGTGGATGACACGTCGAAGAAAGGGCAGGTGGTATTTGTGGTGAGCGGGCTTGCCCCGCGCTGGGTTGCGAAGCGACCCTGACCAGGGCACTGCACTCTTGCAGGCAAACTGCAGTGGCAGGGGTTGGGGCTGCTGCGCAGCCCAGCGCGGGGCAAGCCTGTTCACCACAGTAAGCCTGTTCACCACAGCAAGCCTGCTCCCCCATTTAGAAAGCCGTGGCATCAATCGATGCCGACAAAACCCCCGGTCTGGTGCTGCCATAACCGTGCATACAACCCGCCGTGCTCCAGCAATTCGGCGTGGCTGCCGCTCTCGGCAATCTGGCCTTTCTCCAGCACCACCAGGCGGTCCATCCGTGCAATGGTCGACAAGCGGTGCGCAATCGCGATCACTGTCTTACCCTGCATCAGGGTCTCCAGGCTTTCCTGGATTGCGGCTTCCACTTCCGAGTCCAGCGCCGAGGTGGCTTCGTCCATGATCAGGATCGGCGCGTCCTTGAGCAGCACGCGGGCGATGGCAATGCGTTGACGCTGCCCGCCGGAGAGTTTTACCCCGCGCTCGCCCACGTGTGCGTCCATCCCGGTACGGCCTTCGGCGTCCGACAGCAGCGGAATGAACTCATCGGCGCGCGCCTTGTGCACCGCCGCCCAGAGCTCTTCCTCGGTTGCATCCGGCTTGCCGTACAGCAAGTTGTCGCGGATCGAACGGTGCAGCAGCGAGGTGTCCTGGGTGATCATGCCGATTTGCTCGCGCAGTGTTTCCTGGGCGACCTCTGCAATGTTCTGGCCGTCGATCAGGATGCGCCCGCCTTGCAGGTCATAGAGACGCAGCAGCAGGTTGACCAGGGTCGACTTGCCCGCACCGGACGGGCCGATCAGGCCGATTTTTTCACCGGCCTTGATCTCAAGGTTGAGGCCGCCAATGATCCCGCTCTTCTTGCCGTAGTGGAAATCCACCTGCTCAAAGCGCACTTCGCCATGGGGGACGCTCAGGCGCGGGGCGTTGTCGCGGTCGATCACGGCCAGCGGCTGGGCGATGGTTTTCAGACCGTCCTGCACGATGCCGATGTTTTCGAAAATGCCGTTGACCACCCACATGATCCAACCGGACATGTTGACGATGCGAATCACCAACCCTGTGGCCAGGGCGATGGCGCCCACGGTAATCAGCGACTGGGTCCACAGCCACAACGCAAGGCCGGTGGTGGTGACGATCAGCAGGCCGTTCAGGACCGTGATCACCGCATCCATGCTGGTGAGCACGCGTGCGGCCAATTGGGTCTTTTCGGTCTGCTCGATGATCGCTTCCTTGGCGTACTCCTGCTCATTCTGCGTATGGGCGAACAGTTTCAAGGTGGTGATGTTGGTGTAGCCGTCGACGATACGCCCCATGAGTTTGGAGCGTGCTTCGGAGGAGATCACCGAACGTTCCTTGACCCGCGGCACGAAGTAACGCAAGGCCAGGCAGTAACCAACGATCCACGTGATCAACGGAATCATCAGCCGCCAGTCGGCTTCTGCAAACAACACCAGGGAGGTGATCGCGTAGATCGACACGTGCCAGATGGCTTCCGCCGTCGCTACCGCCGAGTCACGCAACGAGTTACCGGTTTGCATGATGCGTTGGGCAATACGTCCGGCGAAATCGTTCTGGAAGAAGTTCAGGCTCTGCTTGAGCACGTAGCTGTGGTTCTGCCAGCGGATCAGGCTGGTCATGCCAGGGTTGATGGTCTGGTGCACCAGCAAGTCATGCAGGCCGTTGAAAATCGGACGCAGTAGCAGGGCGACCACGGCCATCCAGATCAGCTCAGTGCTGTGGATCTGGAAGAAGTTCGCCGGTGGCGTGCCCTGGGCCAGGTCGATGATGCGGCTGAGGTAGCTGAACAGCGCCACTTCGATCAGGGCGCCGACCAGGCCCACCACCAGCAACGCGGCGAAGCACGGCCACACTTGGCGCAGGTAGAAGAGATAGAAGGGCAGGACTTTATCGGGAGGAGCGGCGCCAGGGGCATCGCGGAAAATATCGATCAGTTGTTCAAAACGACGATAGAGCATTAGGGTTGACGCCCGCCGCGCGGGCTCTCCTGTTCAAATGCGCGCGCGGCCTTGTGGGCTGCGCGCGGAACTACCTGCTATCTCAGTCGATGCGCTTGGCCGACTTGATGTACACAGGATCGATTGGCACGTTCTGCATGCCCTGCTTGGTGGTGGTCTGCGAGTTGACGATCACATCAACGACGTCCATGCCCTTGACCACTTTGGCGAATACCGCGTAACCGCGATCACGGCCTGGGTCGAGGAAGGCATTGTCGGCCACGTTGATGAAGAACTGGCTGGTGGCCGAATCCGGGTCACTGGTACGCGCCATGGACAGGGTGCCACGTACGTTATGCAGGCCGTTGTTGGCTTCGTTCTTGATCGGTGCATCAGTGGGTTTTTGTGTCATTGCCTGGGTGAAACCGCCGCCCTGGACCATGAAGCCTGGGATCACGCGGTGGAAAATCGTGTTGGTGTAGAAGCCTTTATCGACATAGGCCAGGAAGTTCTTGGTGCTGATCGGCGCCTTGACCGGGTCCAGTTCGATCTCGATGTCACCGTTGGTGGTAGTGATCAATACGTGGGGCGCCTTGGCCGGCTGGGCCGCCATCAGGTTAGCAGCGAACAAAACAGAACCGGCAAAGAAGGCGATTTTTTTCAGCATGGGTCAGTGATCCTGGGTAGTGGTTTCGACTGTCTTTAGAAAATCGAGCAGGGTTGCGTTAAAGACTTCGGGTTGATCCAAGGGCGTGGCATGGCGGGAATCTTCGATCACCACCAGTCGCGCATCGGGCAGCAGTTTTACATAGTTTTCTTTCTGCGCCACGGGGGTGTAGTCGTGGTCGGCGCTGATGACCAGGGTTGGACAGGTTATCCTCGAAAGTCGTTCCTGCACGCCCCAGCCCACAATCGCATCGAAGCTGGCGAGATAAGCACGTTTGTCGTTTTTTGCCCAGCGCTCGGCCATCTTGCGGCGCAGGTCGGCCTGGTGCGGTTTGGGGAATAGCCGTTCACCCAGCGCATTGCCGATGGTGGCCAGGCTGAGCACCCGCGCGAGGGTCCAGCGCTTGGCCCACTGCCAATAGTCGTCGGCACTGCGCACCTTGACCTCGGGCGCGCTATTGACGATGCACAGGCTTCTAACGAGCGCAGGCTCGTCCACGGCCAATTGGAAGGCGATCATGCCGCCCATCGACAGGCCCACCACATGCGCCGGCGGCAGGTGCAGGTGCTCGATAAGGGCGAGCACGTCGTGGGTGAACCCTTGGATGCTGTAGCGTTCGCGCGGTTTATCCGAGCGCCCGTGGCCACGCACATCCACCACGATCAGGCGGTAATGCCTGGCCAGTACCGGAACCTGCAACTCCCAATCCTGGCTGCTGGAACCCAGGCCGTGGATCAGGATCAGCGGCGTGCCGTGGCCGTATTCCTCGTAGTGCAGGCTGCAGCCTTCGTGGTCGAACCAGGCCATCGGTGAACTCCGTTTCAGGCCTGCCGGGGCGCGGCGAAAGGCGCGTCCAGCGGGGCGGTGTCAAAGGTGCGCAGCAGTTCCACGAGGATCTGCGTCGCCGGCCCCAAGGGTTTGTCCTTGTTGGAATACAGGTAGAACGTGGGGTGGCGGCTGCCGCCCTGTTCCAAGGGTAGCTGCTTGAGCACCCCCTCGGCGAGTTCGCGTTCGATCATGTGCCGAGGCAACCAGGCGAAGCCCAGGCCGCTGCCCACAAAGGCGGCGGCGGTGGCCAGGCTGCCGACTGTCCAGCGCTGTTCGGCACCGAGCCAGCCGACGTCGCGCGGTTGCTGGCGGCCGGAGTCGCGGATCACCACCTGCATCTGGCTTTCCAGGTCCTGGAAGCTCAGTTCGCGGTGCATGCGGTGCAAGGCATGTTCGGGATGGGCCACGGCGACAAACTCTACGTCGCTCATTTCCGTGCCCAGGTAACCGGGGATGCTGAAGCCGCAGATCGCCAGGTCGGCGACGCCCTCAATCAACAACTCCTCAACGCCCGACAACACCTCTTCACGCAGGCGCACCCGGCAACCACGGCTTTGCGGCATGAACGCGGTGAGCGCGCGCACCAGGCGTGCGTTCGGATACGCCGCGTCCACCACCAAGCGTACTTCGGCTTCCCAGCCCTGCTCCATATGGTGGGCGAGGTCTTCCAGTTGGCTGGCGTTTTTTACCAATTGCCGGGAGCGGCGCAGCAGCACTTCACCGGCGTCGGTGAGGACCGCCTTGCGCCCATCGATGCGCAGCAGCGGCACGCCGAGCTGGTCTTGCATGCGGGCCACGGTGTAGCTCACCGAGGATTGCGAACGGTGCAGCGCTTCGGCCGCCTGGGCGAAGCCGCCATGGTCGACCACGGCTTGCAGCGTGCGCCATTGATCGAGGGTAACGCGGGGCGCTTTCAAGATGGGTTCCTCTTGTCCTAAGCTGGCGGTCCTTATTGGAGACTGCCGAATGAGAAAATTCTGTTGTGTGTTGCTGGCGCTGCTGCCGATGAGCGCGTTTGCCTACCCGATCGACGTGACTAAAAAGATCGACGGCGTGAGCATCGATTACACCGCCTCCGATGTGGACGGCGATATCAGTTCGATCCAACTCAATAACTACGGCACCCAGGACGCCGTCTGCTCGGTAATCTTCACCAACGGCCCGGAAGCGCCGCGTCGTAGAACGGTCACGGTGCCGGCAGGCAAAAGCACCAACACCACGGTCAAGTTCAACCGCGCCATTATCAAGATGCGCATTGCACTGACCTGCGCACCCAAGTAACGCTGCAGCGGAGCATGCCCACGGCGCACTCCGCCTATAAACAAATTTATAGATGGGTTATAGCAGTTTTTTGCGCTTTTTAATCGAATTGGCTCTGTTTAATCTTCACTCCATCGACTTACAGCAATTACAGATGGAGCCTACAACGCCATGTCCAATGTTCTGATCATCGAAAGCAGTGCCCGCCAGCAGGATTCGATCTCTCGCCAACTGACCCAGCAGTTCATCAGCCAATGGCAGGCCGCCCACCCGGCGGATCAGATCACCGTGCGTGACGTGGCCCTCAACCCGGTGCCGCACTTGGACGCCAACCTGCTCGGCGGCTGGATGAAGTCGGCGGATCAGCGCAATGGCCACGAACAGGCGTCCCTGGATCGCTCCAACGAATTGACCGACGAACTGTTGGCCGCCGACGTGCTGGTAATGGCCGCGCCGATGTACAACTTCGCCATCCCCAGCACCCTCAAGGCCTGGCTGGACCATGTGTTGCGAGCCGGCGTGACCTTCAAGTACACCGCCACCGGCCCTCAGGGTCTGCTCACCGGCAAGCGTGCCGTCGTGCTCACCGCTCGCGGCGGCATCCATACCGGTGCCAGCTCTGATCACCAGGAACCCTACCTGCGTCAGGTCATGGCGTTTATCGGGATTCACGATGTCACGTTCATTCACGCCGAAGGGGTGAATTTGAGCGGGGACTTCCAGGAGAAGGGCATCAACCACGCCAAGGCGCTACTGGCACAGGTCGCTTGATCCTTTAATCGCCACATAATCGCGCAGTGTTTATATCGCTCCACGCAAACCCTTCAAGTACGCGTAACGAACCTCCCTTTGCACTTTTGCTCCTGAGTGCTACCGCCCGACTGACGCTTTAGCGAGGTCGGGTTTTTTTTACCCCGAGTTTCTTCACTCGCCGAAAACCTTTAATGTCCCGCCCATTCGAAATGAGGCGCGCATGGGCTACTTACTGGTTGTCACCCTGATTCAGGCATTTTCCTTCAGCTTGATCGGCGAATACCTCGCCGGTCACGTCGACAGTTACTTCGCGGTGCTGGTGCGTGTGTTGCTGGCCGGTCTGGTGTTTATCCCACTGACCCGCTGGCGCTCGGTAGAACCGGCGTTCATGCGGGGCATGCTGGTGATCGGCGCGCTGCAGTTTGGCGTGACCTACGTGTGCCTGTACCTGAGCTTTCGCGTGCTCACGGTGCCGGAGGTGTTGCTGTTCACCATCCTCACGCCGTTGCACGTGACCCTGATCGAAGACGCCCTGAACCGGCGCTTCAACCCTTGGGCGCTGATCGCCGCGCTGGTCGCGGTGGCGGGCGCGGCGGTGATCCGTTTCGACCAGATCACCCCGCACTTCCTCGGAGGCTTCCTGCTGTTGCAACTGGCCAACTTCACCTATGCCGCCGGGCAAGTGATGTACAAACATTTGGTGGCGCGTTACCCGAGCGACCTGCCGCACTACCGACGCTTCGGTTATTTCTACCTGGGCGCGTTGCTGGTGGTATTGCCGGCATTCCTGCTGTTCGGCAAAGCCAACTTCCTGCCTGAAGCGCCGCTGCAATGGGGTGTGTTGGTGTTCCTCGGGTTGGTCAGCACTGCGCTGGGCATGTACTGGTGGAACAAGGGGGCTTGCCTGGTGCAGGGCGGCACCCTGGCGGTGATGAACAACCTGCATGTGCCGGTGGGGTTGCTGCTGAACCTGCTGATCTGGAACCAGCACGAGCCGTTGGGGCGACTGGCATTGGGTGGGTTGGTGATTCTGGCGGCGGTGTGGATCAGTCGGTTGGGCGTGAAGGCGCCCAACCGCTCCGTGGTTTAGCCAGCGCGACTTTCAGGGGCCGGCAAATGACTGGCCCCCAACACCGCCGGCAACACCCCCGCGCGCAAGTCATTCCCACTCGGCTGCTGATACAAACTCAAGCCAAATTCCGGCAACACCGCGAGCAGGTAATCAAAAATGTCCCCCTGGATCCGCTCGTAATCCGCCCACGCCGTGGTGCGGGTAAAGCAGTAGATCTCCAGCGGCACGCCCTGGGCGGTGGTCTGCATCTGGCGCACCATGCAGGTCATGTTCGGCTGGATGTCCGGATGGCTTTTCAGGTAGGCCAGGGCATAGGCGCGAAAGGTGCCGAGGTTGGTCATGCGGCGGCGGTTGGCCGACAGCTGTGCGCTGTGGCCCTGGGCTTCGTTCCAGGCCTTGAGCTCAGCCTGCTTGCGCCCGATGTAGTCGGTGAGCAGGTGCACCTGGGTCATGCGCAGTTCTTCGTCGTCGCGCAGGAAGCGCACGCCGCTGGCGTCGATAAACAGGCTGCGCTTGATGCGCCGTCCGCCGGAGGCCTGCATGCCGCGCCAGTTCTTGAACGACTCGGACATCAGGCGCCAGGTAGGGATGGAGACGATGGTCTTGTCGAAATTCTGCACCTTGACCGTGTGCAGGGTGATGTCCACGACATCGCCGTCGGCGCCGACCTGGGGCATCTCGATCCAATCGCCGACCCGCAGCATGTCGTTGCTGGTCAACTGCACGCTGGCGACGAACGACAGCAGCGTGTCCTTGTACACCAACAGGATCACCGCTGACATGGCGCCAAGACCCGACAGCAGCAACAGCGGCGAACGGTCGATCAGGGTGGCGACGATGATGATTGCGCCAAACACGAACAGCACCATCTTCGCCAACTGCACATAGCCCTTGATCGAGCGGGTGCGGGCGTGTTCGGTGCGGGCGTAGATGTCCAGCAGGGCGCTGAGCAGGGCGCTCATGGCCAGTACCAGGAACAGGATGGTCAGCGCCAGGGCCACGTTGCCGATAAACAGGATGGCGGTCTTGCTCAGGTCCGGCACCAGGTAAAGGCCGAATTGGATCACCAGCGAGGGCGTCATCTGTGCCAGGCGATGGAAGACTTTGTTGTGCCGCAGGTCATTGAGCCAATGCAGGGCCGGTTGCCGGCCGAGCAGTTTGACGGCGTGGAGGATGAGGTAACGTGCCACCCGTCCAAGCAATAGAGCCACCACCAACAACACCACAAAACCGAGGCTGGCATGCAGCAGCGGGTGTTCATCGAGGGCGCCCCAGAGATCTTGGACGTTGAGCCAGAGCTGTTTGATATCCATGGGTGAAACCGATTCTTCTATGGGACAAGACGGGGCGATTAGAGCATTTAAGTGCAACAAAGTTGATGTCATGGACAAATGCCCTGACAAAAAAGCGCCTGAATGACGCCGTTCGCGTAAAGAAACTCGGTTTGGACGGCCGAAACCGGTACCCTATGCAGCTGATTTTTTGTATTTCTTCGAGGTAGCACCCGTGTTTTCCCAATTCGCCCTGCACGAACGCCTGCTCAAAGCCGTGGCCGAGCTTAAATTTGTCGAGCCTACGCCGGTGCAAGCAGCGGCCATCCCGCTCGCGCTCGAAGGGCGTGACCTGCGGGTGACGGCTCAAACCGGGAGTGGCAAGACCGCCGCTTTCGTCCTGCCGATTTTGAATCGCCTGATCGGCCCGGCCAAAGTCCGCGTCAGCATCAAGACCCTGATCCTGCTGCCGACCCGCGAGCTGGCCCAGCAGACCTTGAAGGAAGTGGAGCGCTTCTCGCAGTTCACCTTCATCAAGTCCGGCCTGATCACCGGCGGTGAAGACTTCAAGGTGCAGGCCGCCATGCTGCGCAAGGTGCCGGACATCCTGATCGGCACCCCAGGCCGCATGATCGAGCAGCTCAACGCCGGCAACCTCGACCTCAAGGAAGTCGAAGTGCTGGTGCTCGACGAAGCCGACCGCATGCTCGACATGGGGTTTGCCGATGACGTGCAGCGCCTGGTGGCCGAGTGCATCAATCGCCAGCAGACCATGCTGTTCTCCGCCACCACCGGCGGTTCCACCCTGCGCGAGATGGTCGCCAAGGTGCTGAACAACCCTGAGCACCTGCAGGTCAACAACGTCAGCGACCTCAACGCGACCACGCGCCAGCAGATCGTCACGGCTGACCACAATGTGCACAAAGAGCAGATCCTCAACTGGCTGTTGGCCAACGAGACCTATCAGAAAGCCATCGTGTTCACCAATACCCGCGCTGCCGCCGACCGTATCTACGGCCGCCTGGTTGCCCAGGAATACAAGGCGTTCGTGCTGCACGGCGAGAAAGACCAGAAGGACCGCAAGCTGGCCATCGACCGCCTCAAGGCCGGCGGTGTGAAGATCCTCGTGGCCACCGACGTTGCCGCGCGCGGCCTGGACGTGGACGGCCTGGACCTGGTGATCAACTTCGATATGCCACGCAGTGGCGACGAATATGTGCACCGCATCGGCCGTACCGGGCGTGCCGGCAATGATGGCCTGGCGATCTCGCTGATCTGCCATGGCGACTGGAACCTGATGTCGAGCATCGAGCGCTACCTCAAGCAGTCGTTCGAGCGTCGCACCATCAAGGAAGTCAAAGGCACCTACACCGGGCCGAAGAAGGTCAAGGCATCGGGCAAGGCCGTTGGCGTGAAGAAGAAAAAGACCGACGCCAAGGGCGACAAGAAAAAGGCCGGCGCCAAGTCGCCGACCAAACGCAAGATTGCCAACCGGCCGAAGACCGACAACCTGTCGCTCGTCAGCAAGGACGGCATGGCGCCACTCAAACGCCGCAAGCCGGAAGCGCCGGCTGCTGAATAAGGCTTGAGTGACATGAAAAAACCGGACCTTTGTCCGGTTTTTTTATGCCATCAGCTTTTGGCTTTGGCCGCTGCTTCCCTGAGCTCCTTGAGACGGGCGTCGATCAACTGGCATTTATCGGGGAACTCAGCGCTTTCGGTATCCAGGTCCATCTTCTGCAGCTCGTCGTTCATCTCCTTGGCCTTGGTCGGGTTCTGTTCGGTCAGTTTGGCCACTTCCTGGGCCAGTTGCTCGCGCTTGGCCGTGGCCTCATCGGGCGTGCAGGCCCAAGCGGGCAGGGCGGCAGTTAGCGTGGCGACGATGGCCAGGTTCATCAGGGTTTTCATGGGCAGACCTCCTTGGCGGTTATGAGCTGTTGAGGCCGCGAACGTCTGGAAAGTTCAGAGAAATGACGTCCGTCTATTCGGCTGAACGGCCAGTGACCCGGCCTGTCACAACCTTGACGGGCTACTTTCCACCAGCCTGCAGGAGGAATCAGGATGACGACTTACAACTGGGATCTGATCGAACGTCTGCTGCATGAAGTGCAGAACGGCGAGGGCAGCTTCGCCCCGCGCAAATACGCCGAGCAGGAAGCGGCCGAAAAGGCCACGGCGGGCGAGTCCACCGGCAACCTGGATGCGCTCAAGAAGACGGCGGCCGATTATGAAGCGCTGCTGTTCAAACGTGGCTTTATTGAGTCGCGCCCTGAGGAAGAGGGCGGAAATGGCGAGAATTTCATCCTCACTCCACTGGGCGCACAACTGTTGGCGCTGATCGACAGTTCGATTCCCGGCAATGATCACCCGCGTCAGGTGCTGGATGAGCAGGCGGACGCGCTGGATCCGGCGACCTTTGCCGAGGTGGCTTCCAAGGCTCAGATTGCCTGATCGGCCACTGCGCTCATCTAATGTGGGCGGGGGCCAGCCCCTCTCACATTAGCTTGCGCTGCCTTTGAGGCATTTCAGTGCCTTGAAGTCGCTGCGTACGCCGTCGATTTTTTGCGTCAGTTTCAGGCGCTGTTGCACGCTGCTTTGCGCCATCAGGTCGACGATCAGGCTGCGTGCCGCCGCTTCCGTCTCGGCGTAGGCGACGCGGTACTCCGGCGTCCACAGGCTTTCCCGGTCCACCAGCAGTTGCTGCATTTTCTGCGGGAAGTCGGCGCTCTGGCGTTGCTTCACGGCGTCGATAAATTGCGCCTGCCAGTGCGCGCGGTTACCGATCCATTGCTGGTTTTGCTCACCCAGGCTGATAGACCAGGCCGTGACGCGGTTTTTCTGGCTATCGCTCAGCGGCCCCATCCACGCATCCAGGCGTTTATTCATGCGCTCGGCGCGTTCTTGGATCTGCTTGGCCAGCGGTGGCTTGAGGTACTCGTCCTGGCGCTTGCGCAGGTCTTTGGCCAACGCGTCGTTCATCTCTTTGACCTGTTGATCGTCCAGCCCCTGCAACAACTCGATGGCCGACGGTGTGACCTCGCGGGCGACCTCGGCGATGGCCTGCTTGGCCTCTACGGTGCGCGTCTGCAAGGCCGCGTCGGTAACCTGGTTGTCGTCGACCATCTGCTGCAGGCGGTCCAGCCAGTCCAGGTAGCCCGGCAGTTGTGTGGTGCAATGCCAGGCCAGGTGCTCCTTGAGCTTGTCGTTGAACCAGCTCTTCTGCCCGGCGTTCATGTCCAGGTAGTCGTTGAGGGTCCAGGGAATGATCACGTCCAGGTTGCGATAGGCCAGGCCTACGCGATTGCAGCCGGCGAGCACCAGGCTCAGGGTCAGCAGTACGACGAGTAATTTGAGCCGACGCAGCATGGGCGGGTCCTTCGCAATGTGGGTTATCACATGTGAGCCTGCGCGGGGGGCGACAGTTCAGCCGATTAATAAAACGACCGCGCCGCCTTCAGCGTCAACAGACCATCGCATTGCGAATTGTGTCCGGAATAGGCCGAGCAGTCCCCGCCGCTGAGGCTGGAGTCGCTGTAGATGAGGTTCAGGTCAACGCCCATCCATTCTCGGGAGAATTGCACCGACCAGTCGCTGAAGCTGCGAATGGAGCCGCCGTCCACTGAGACCGGCGTGCCCAACTGATGCGTGGTGTATTTCATGCTGACGCCAATACCGAAAGGCTGGGTGCCACCCAGGTCGGCGAACAGTGTGCTGTCCTGGCGATCCGGATCGTTGCTGAAGGAGGCACCGAAGCGATTACCCAGCAGGTTCAGGCCGCCGTAGAACTCCTGGCTGTCGAGCGGGCTGAGCTTGGGGTAGCTGTAGTGGATCAAGCCGACTTCATAGCCCAGGGTCTGGTCGAAAGGGTGTTTGAAGCCCATGTAGGAATCGACTTCAAGGGTGCTGGCCGAGGACAGGCCCATGTTTGGTGAGAACTGGCCGAAATACAGGCCGCTGTCATGACTCAGGTCCAGCCCGCCGTGGAACGAGTCGCTGCCGGGAGACGTCGGCTTGACCAGGCCCTGAGCCATGCTGCGGCTGGGGGTGGTGCCCAATTTCAGGTCGAAGTCGCCCAGTTCACGCTGGAATATTTGCGCTTGGGCAAGGGGGCACGCGACAAGGGCGCTGACCAGAAAAATGCACGGTTTGAGCATGCTTCACTCCATGAAAAGCGAGGAGCAGTGACGAAGGAATCGGGCAGATGCCCGTGCTAGACGTGTGCAAGGATACCGGCGAATGTCGGGAGGTGAGGCCCGTTCGTCGATTAGCGCTAATGGAAAATAGGCAGCGAGGGTATTTCGGGCTCTAGTCCTAGCGCCTTGAAGGCAAGACGCTTAGGGACCAGTGGTGTTGCGCGGTATTACTTTTTACCCAGGCTGATCTGCTTGGATGGGCCGAAAGTCTGGCCGCTGACGCCCTTGGCAATTTGCTGGATTTCGCCGCCGGACTTGAGGAAAGCAGCAATCTGGCTGTTGATCGATTCGCTGGTTTCAACGGCGGGAGCTGGCTTTGCTTTGCTGTTGGATGCTTTTACACGCATGGCGGCCACTAACCTGTAGAAAATTAACTTGGCCAGGCATCGTACAGGAAATACTTGACAATTGCTTGGTAAATATCCTCGAAGAATAAGTGCGTCGGCTGAAAACAGCCAAGTTTCATCTTTGAAATGAACCCCTAACTTACTGTTTTAATTCGAAACCCTGGTGCTGGCTGCGGTGGGTTGCCTGAGAAAAATCAGCCGGATTGATCGGACGAGCGGGGCGATGCCATCGCAAGGCCACGCCAGGCCGTGATTTTTCAGGCGCGCGCGCGTGACGAGCGCAACTCGGGTAGAATGCCGCCCACGCAATGAGGGTATTTGGAAATGGCTTTAGTCGGGCGCTACAACAGCTTGCAAGTGGTTAAACACACTAACTTTGGTTTGTACCTGGACGGTGCGCAAGATGGCGAAATCCTCTTGCCTAATCGGTATATCCCCAAAGATATTCCCAGTGAAGATGAAGACTGGCTAAACGTTTTCATTTATCTGGACAGCGATGACAAACTTATCGCCACTACCGAAAAGCCCAAAGTCCAAGTGGGCGAATTCGCCAGTTTGAAAGTGGTGGAAGTCAACAGCATCGGCGTGTTTCTCGACTGGGGCTTGCCCAAGGATCTGTTGCTGCCGTATTCGGAAGAAAAGCGTCAGATGACCGCTGGCGAATACTGCGTGGTGCACGTTTATCTCGACAAACACACCAAGCGCATCACGGCCACCGCACGCCTGGACCGCTACCTGGACAAGACGCCTGCCAATTACCAGGTGGGCCAGGAAGTCGACCTGCTGGTGGCCGAAGCCACCGACATGGGCTTCAAGGCGATCATCAACAACAAGCATTGGGGCCTGATCCACAAGAATGAAGTGTTCAAGTTCCTGCGCCCGGGCAAGGAAGAAAAAGGCTTTATCAAGGAGATCCGTGCGGATGGCAATATCAGCCTGAGCCTGCAACCGGTTGGCCAGGAAGCAGCCTCGAGCCTGAACTCGAAGATCCTTGCCAAGTTGCGTGAAAACAACGGCACCTTGCCGGTCAGCGACAAGAGCGACCCGGCGGTGATCAGCAACTTGTTCGGCGTGAGCAAGGGTAACTTCAAGAAAGCCATTGGTGCGCTGTATAAGCAGGGCCAGATTGTGATTCACGCGGATCGCATTGAACTAAGCTGAGTACGCTTTGCTCTTCTGTAGGCGCCCGTTGGCGCTTACAGAGGTGCATCAATGACCAAGAAAACATCTTTCGCCTACCTCGGCACGTTGCTGGCTTTCCTGGTCCTCGACGGCCTTTGGCTCGGCGTGCTCATGGGGCCAACCTACAAGTCCCTGCTGGGCCCGCTGATGCTGGACCAGCCCCGCCTATTGCCGGCTCTGCTCTTCTACCTCCTCTATGTGTTCGGTTGCGTGGTATTCGTGGTTCTGCCCAGTGCCAGTTGGCAGCGCGCTGCGCGCAGGGGGGCGTTGCTTGGGCTGGTCGCTTATGGCACCTACGACCTGAGCAACTGGGCCACGCTGCAGGGCTGGTCAGCCCAGTTAGCGATCATGGACATGGCCTGGGGCACCTTCCTGACTGCCGCGTGCTGCACGGTGGGTCATTGGTGTGCACATCGAGTGCACCGCTGATTGTGTACAGGATTTCGGTGCACCGTTGCTGAGCATCGTCCCATGTCTATACCCATATCAATCCCTTTGGAGCGCCGTGCCAGAGGGATTGCGTTCAATTGGCACGTATTCTGCTGACTATCTCGTATACAAACCATGCCGCCTTCCGTATGCACGCCGCGACGCACGTGCAGGCTGGTATTTCGAGGAGCCCAGCGATGACCGAACAATTGCCCAAAGGCTACAGCCCGCGCCTGTATAACCAGGACCTTGGGCCACTGCCGCAAAAGTGGAACTGGTACAACATCTTCGCCTTCTGGATGAGTGACGTGCACAGCGTCGGCGGTTATGTGTTTGCCGCCAGCCTGTTTGCCTTGGGGCTGGCCAGTTGGCAGGTGTTGATCGCCTTGCTCGCCGGTATCTGCATTGTGCAATTGATCGCTAATCTAGTGGCCAAGCCGAGCCAGCAAGCCGCAGTGCCTTACCCCGTCATTTGTCGGTTGGCGTTTGGGGTGTTCGGCGCGAATATTCCTGCGGTGATTCGCGGCTTGATCGCGGTGGCCTGGTACGGAATTCAGACGTATTTGGCGTCGAGTGCCTTGATCATCGTGGTGCTGCGTTTCTTCCCACAGATGGCCGTGTACGCAGAGCCGCATTTCGCTGGGCTTTCCTACCTCGGTTGGTTTGGTTTCCTCAGCCTGTGGCTGTTGCAAGCGGCGGTGTTCTGGGCGGGCATGGAGTCCATCCGCCGTTTTATCGATTGGGCGGGGCCGGTGGTGTATGCGGTGATGTTTGCCTTGGCCGGCTGGATCGTGTGGAAGGCCGGTTGGTCGAACATCAGCTTTACCTTGGCGGAGAAGTCGCTGTCGGGATGGCAGGCGTTTGGCCAGGTGATCGTGGCGACGGCGCTGGTGGTGTCGTATTTCTCCGGGCCGACCCTGAACTTCGGTGACTTCAGCCGCTACTGCCGCAGTATGAACGACGTACGACGCGGCAATTTCTGGGGGCTGCCGGTGAATTTCCTGGCGTTTTCCCTGGTCACCGTCGTGATCGTCTCGGGCACGTTGCCGGTGTTTGGTGAAATGCTCCACGACCCGATCGCCACGGTTTCGCGCATCGATAACAACGTGGCGGTATTGCTCGGCGCCTTTGCGTTTGTCACTGCGACCATTGGCATCAATATCGTTGCCAACTTCGTCTCCCCGGCGTTTGACTTCGCCAACGTCGCCCCCAGCAAAATCAGCTGGCGCGCAGGCGGGATGATCGCTGCCGTGGCATCGATCTTCATTACACCGTGGAACCTGTTCAATAACCCGCTGATGATCCACTACACCCTGGATATCCTCGCAGCCTTTATCGGACCGCTGTTCGGGATCCTGTTGGTGGATTTCTACCTGATCAAAAAGCAGAAGATCGATGTGGATGCGCTGTTTGATGACAGCCCCAGCGGGCGCTATTACTTCGACGGTGGCGTGAACTGGACGGCGGTCAAGGCGTTGGTGCCCGCGACGCTGGCGGGCGTTGCAATCACCTTCACCCCTGCGTTGCAGGGCATGGCCAACTTCGCCTGGTTTACCGGATGCTTCCTGGGTGGGCTGTTTTTCCTGGTGCTGGCACGGCGTGAACAGGTGCGCGCACCTGCGCCTTTGGTTGCCGGCTGACCAACACCGAACCCGCCACCAGCAAGCCTGCACCGGCGACTACCAGCGCCGGTTGCAGGCCGCCGCTCAGGTGGCTGCTCACCGATGCCAACAAAGGGCCGCTCAATTGGCCGATGGCAAAGCTTGCGGTCAGCAGCCCGGTGCTGCGCTGGTAGCCGTGGGGCGCGACGTCCCGCAAACGTGCCATCACGAGTTGCATGCACGCCAGGAATGGCCCGCCGCACAGCAACACCCCCAATGCCAGGCCCCAGCCATTGCCCAGCAAGCAGGCAAACACGCCGGCCGCTTGCAGCCATAGGGTGGTCATCAGCCAGCGGCGAGTCGTGTGTGGATCCTTGCGGCGCAGGGTCGCCACGCCGACGCCCATCGCGGCTGCCAGGCCAAAGCACGGCCAGAACAGATCGGCCTGCCAGGCGCCCTTGAACTGCGCACTGGCCATCTGCGACAGGAACGTCGCCGGGATGATGTAGCCAAGGCCGAACAACACATAGATCCAGCACAAATGCGCAATGCTGCCGTTGCTGCCCGCGTCCGTAGGGCTGGCAACCGCGGCACTGGCGGCAGGAGGCTTGGGCAGGAACGGCAGAATCGCCAACAACATCACCAGTGCCACCGTGCCGTACACCCACCACAAGGTTGCCGAGCTTTGCCCCAGCAAGTTGGAGCCCAACGCCAGCAACCCGGTCAGCAGGATCCCCAGTCCGGGCCCGGCGAATACCAATGCGCCCAGGCGCGGACGCCCGGCGGCAATCGCCAGTGGCTGGCTCAGGCTGGTGATCATCACCAATGCCCAGGCACTCGCGACACCGGTACCAAAGCGCAGCAACAGATGCGGCCAGAAGCCATGAGCCCAGTACGACGTCAGGGTCAGCAGCACACACAGCCACAACCCGCCGTACAAGCGCCCACGCACATGCTGATGGCTGCGCGCAAAGATCGAATCCACCGCCCCGACGAAGTAGCCCAAGTAGTTGGCGGCGGCGATCAGGCCAGCGCCGGTCAGGTCGATCTGCCCCTCGCTGAGAAGATGCGGCATTTGTGGGGTGAGGGCGAAACGGCCGATGCCCATCGCCATCATCAAGGCGACACCACTGGCAAGTAAGCGAATCAAGGGGGACATGGTCAGGTTTCCTGCGGATAAGCGAATACCCTCAGGCTAAAGCGCATTGACTTTCTGTAAAATTGAATAATAGTGAGCAACTTGTTCAGTTTTGGAGAAAGGTATGGAGTTCAGTCAATTGCGCATTTTCCAGGCGGTGGCGGAAGAGGGCTCCATTACCCGTGCCGCCGAGCGCCTGCATCGCGTGCCGTCAAACCTGTCGACCCGGCTCAAGCAGATGGAGGAACAGCTCGGTGTGGAGCTGTTCGTGCGCGAGCGCCAACGCCTGCAGCTTTCTCCGGCGGGCAAAGTGTTGCTGGACTACAGCGCCCGTCTGCTGGCCCTGCACGACGAAGCTCACGGCGCCGTGCAGGGTGGGCAACCGGCTGGCGACTTTGTATTAGGCAGCATGTACAGCACGGGCGCCGTTCATTTACCGAAGCTGCTGGCGCGTTACCACAAGGCTTACCCGACGGTGAACCTACAGGTGCAATCGGCGCCGAGCGGCGAGCTGCTCGAAGGCTTGATTACCGGTCGCCTCGATGCTGCCTTTGTGGACGGTCCTATCACCATCGCGTCCCTGGACGGTGTTCCCCTGTGCGAGGAGCGTCTGGTGCTGATCTGCGAAGCCGATCACCCGCCGGTACGCGGGCCGCAGGATGTGGCGGGCCGGTCGGTGTTCACCTTCCGCCGCAGTTGCGCCTACCGCGCGCGGCTGGAAACCTGGTTTTCCCACGAGCACGTGGCCATGGGGCGGGCGATTGAGATCGAGTCCTATCAAGGCATGCTCGCCTGTGTGATCGCCGGGTCCGGGGTGGCGTTGATGTCCGAGTCCATGCTCAACAGCCTGCCAGGCAAGGACAGTGTGTCCGTTCATCCGTTGACAGGGCCTTTTGCCACTGCGACCACCTGGCTGATGTGGCGAAAGGGTATGCTCGGCGCTAACCTCAACGCATGGATCGACCTGCAGCAAGCTGACAGGGCCGAGGCGCTGCACGACGCACGTGCGATTGCTTGAGCGATCCGTCAGGATTTGGATCAATTCAGTAATAGTTCGTTGTGTTTTCGTTCAAGCAATACGTAGGACTTAGGGCTACTATCAGTGTAGGAAAAGGCGAAAGAACTTGCGCCTACCAGCATTACCCTCAAAGGGGGCAACCATGAAAGAGAAAATTCAAAACTGGCTCCATGATCTGGGTGTTGCACTGGGCTTGATCGAGCCGCCGTTGCAACCCGTGCCGATTCGCACCGATGATGAGCAGCGTCGCCCACGTCGCAGGTAAGCCCTGAAGCGCTCACGCGGCCGAATCGTGCGGGCGCTGTACTATCGGGCGTTTTTCATGGCGTGATGAGGCGCCTGTAATCCGCGCGCAGCCGTGATTTGATGCGTACCCTGTGTGAAGAGGTGCGCTTCATCGTCGGACCCTTCTGCTTAATCCGTCATCCTCACTTTTTCCCTGTTCGTGCTTCTATATTTTTGCCTTCTCATGGACGAAGAGGCATTGAAATGTCGAGCATTGATAGCGAAGGTATGCTGATTTCCGACCGAGTCGAACTCCGTCGGTTTCAAACGATCGAGCATGGTGATCTGCTGGGTGTGCGCGCTTTGGTGATCCACCAGACCGACGCACCGACGGCCCGGCACACTTTTAACGGTTACCTCTCCAAAGGTAATGGTGCGCACTTTTTGATTGAAAAAGACGGCGCCATCTACCAGACAGCCAGCGTCAAGAAGCGTTGTTATCACGTTGGGCGCTACCTGCGTTCCAAGTGCCTGGCGCTGGATAAAGCCACCTGCGATAGCCGTCAGGTCCAAAGCATTCAGGCGCTCACGTGGACATTACAGATTCGGGCGCTGGACCGGTATGAGCGCACCAAGGACTATCCTGAGCGATACCCGATGAATGCGGACTCCCTGGGCATCGAATTGGTCGGCAAACATCTGGATGCTGCACGTTATGAGGAGGTGACTGCTATGCAGAAGCAGTCTCTGCGGTGGTTGGTGTCTGAGCTGCATGGCCATTTCCGCCTGACGCCGAAAGATGTCTACACGCATCCGCAAATCTCATACAAACACCCAGGTGAAGCCAGTACTGCGGAGTGGCAATGAGTCTACGGTCAGCGTTGTTTGGCGTGTGCGCATTACTCGCCGGATGCTCATCCTCCCAGCTGGATCTCGACGACATTCGCATCTCTCGCTTTCACTCCGAAGAGCCCGAACGCTGCCGACCCAGTGACGTTGCGCTGGATGAGCGGCAGATAGCGTCCTTTTTCAAACGCGCCGCGCTTATTGATGGTCGCACGCTGCACGATGAGTTTGACTGGGCCCCTTGTTACCTTGAAGGCACGCTGAAATATCAGCAAACGGCCTGCGTCTGGCGGGTGAGGGCGGGGGCAACCGGGGAAATTGAGTGCCCGGCGACCGAGCTGTATTTTGGCTGCAAGGATTGCGGTGATTTGTTTGAAGGCGCGGCGCAATAGCGACGGATAAAAAAACGGGTGCGACATCCGACGTCGCACCCGCTGAAGAAACCGCTTTAACGCTTGTTTCTGATCAAACCGCGCGGGTCGCCACACCCTCTGGCCGGCGTGACAACACGCTCACCAGCACAAAACTCACCAGCCCAATGGCCAGGCTGTAGTAGATCGGCGTGTTCGCGTCCAGCCCATCCTTGAGCATAAACACCAGCGCGGTCACGAATCCCAGGGTCATGGAGGTGATCGCCCCCGACGTGGTCGCGCGTTTCCAGAAGATCGCGCCAATCAGTGGGATCAACATACCGCCCACCAGCAGGTTGTAGGCCAGTGTCAGTGCGCTGATCACATCGCTCACCACCAGCGCAATGCCCAGCACGGCAATGCCGGTCAGCATCGTAAACAGGCGGTTGACGGCCAGGCTCGACTGTTTGCCGCCACGCAAACGCGGCAACAGGTCTTCAGTCAGCACGGTGGAGGCGGCGAGCAGGCCGGCACTGGCGGTGGACATCATCGCTGCGAGGGCGGCGGCAATCACCAGGCCACGAATCCCGTCTGGCAGCGAGGCTTTCACGATAGCGGCAAACGCGTTGTTGACGTTATCCAGGTCTGGGATCAGCACGTGTGCCGCCATGCCGATCAACGCACAGGCCAGGCCGTAGAGGATGCAGTAGAAACCGGCGAAAGTGCCTGCGTACTTGGCGACCTTTTCGTCACGGGCGGTGAACACGCGCTGCCAGATATCCTGGCCGATCAGAATGCCGAAGAAGTAGATCATGAAGTAGGTGATGATCGTGTCCCAGCCGATCGCGGTGAAGCTGAAGCTCGACGCGGGCAGCTTGGCCACCAGCTCATCCCAGCCGCCGACGCGGTACAGGCAGATTGGCAGCAGGATAAACATCAGGCCGACGGTCTTGATCACAAACTGCACGATATCGGTGAGGGTCAGCGACCACATGCCGCCGATGGTCGAGTACACCACCACCACACCACCGCCGAGCAGCACCGAGATCCAGAAGGGCAGGCCGAACAGCACTTGCAGCACGGTGCCGATGGCCAGGATCGAGGTCACGCCGATCATCAGCGCGTAGGCCAGCATGATCACCGCACTGGCCTGGCGGGCCATGGGGTTGTAGCGTTTTTCGAGGACCTGGGTCACGGTGAAGATCTTCAGCTTCAACAGCGGCTTGGCCAGGAACAGGTTGAGCGCAATGATGCCCATGCCCAGCGCGGCACACAGCCAGAAGCCGGAGATGCCATGCACATAGCCCAGGCGCACGGTGCCGACGGTAGAGGCACCGCCCAATACCGTGGCGGCCATGGTGCCCATGTACAGCGACGGGCCCAGGTTACGTCCGGCCACCAGGTAATCTTCGTGGGTCTTGGCGCGGCGCATGCCGTAATAGCCGAGCACGAGCATGCCGGCGGCGTAGATGAGTACGACGAATAAATCCAAAGCCATGACGGCGGTTCTCCAATTATTTTTTATTGTGGTGAGCGTGCTTGCTGTGGTGAAGGCGCGTGTTGTGGCGAGGGAGCTTGCTCCCGCTGGGCTGCGAAGCGGCCCCAAAAAAGCCGGCTCCAGCTTCGCGGTCGAACGGGAGCAAGCTCCCTCGCCACAACGGTCGGCCCGTAGACAGCCGCCGGTTCCGGAAACACCCGCAGCAAGGTCAGGTACACCACCGACGCCAACCCCAGCGTCACCGGCAAGCTGATATCAATGCCATCGGCCAAATTGCCCAGCGGTCCCACAAACTGCCCCGGCAAATTGACGAAACACAGGCCCACCAATGCACTCGGAATCCACGCCCCCAACCCGCGCCAGTTCCAGCCATGGCTGAACCAGTAGCGCCCGCCGGTCTCACCGCGGGTAAACACCTGCAGGTCATCCGGGCAGTAGAAGCCGCGACGCACGATCAGGCCGATGATCATCATCACCATCCACGGCGTGGTGCAGGTGATGATCAGTACCGCGAACGTCGACACGCTTTGCACCAGGTTGGCGGCGAAACGTCCGATAAAGATGAAGGCAATCGACATCACCCCGATCAGCAGCGTGGCTTTCACCCGTGACAACAGGCGCGGGAACACGCTGGACATGTCCAGTCCGGTGCCATACAGCGACGTGGTGCCGGTGGACATGCCGCCGATCACCGCGATCAGGCACACCGGCAGGAAGAACCAGGTCGGCGCTACCGCCAGTAACCCGCCGACATAGTTATTCGCCGCGATGTAGTCCGGCGCCTTGATCGCGACGATGGTCGCGGTGGCCAGGCCAAACAGGAAAGGGATTAACGTCGCGATTTGCGCCAGCACCACTGCCAGCATGATGCGCATTTTCGGCGTCTCACGCGGGATGTAGCGCGACCAGTCACCCAGGAACGCACCGAAGGAAATCGGGTTGCTCATGGCCACCAGCGCGGCGCCGATGAAGGCGGCCCAGAAGCCCGTCTGGCCCATGGCTACAGTGCCCGCGAAGTGGCTGTCGAACGCCGGCGCGAAGGCAAAGATGCCCAACAGGAACAACAGGCTCGCCGCCCACACCGCAATGCGGTTGACCCACAGCATGAAGCGAAAGCCGTAGATGCACACCGTCAGTACGAGAATGGCGAACACGCCGTAGGCCAGGCCCAGGGTCAAGTCGGTTTCCGGCAGGCCGATCAGACGTTTCGCACCCCCCACCAACGCATCGCCCGAACTCCACACCGACAGTGAGAAGAAAGCAATCGCCGTCAGCAGTGAGAGAAACGAGCCGACAATCCGCCCGTGCACACCAAAGTGCGCACCGGAAGACACCGCGTTGTTGGTGCCGTTGATCGGCCCGAACAGGCCCATGGGCGCCAGGATCAGCGCACCCACCAGCACGCCCAGCACAATCGCCCAGACGCCGGCCTGGAACGACAAGCCGAACAACACCGGGAAGGAGCCCAGCACGGCGGTGGCAAAGGTGTTGGCACCGCCGAAGATCAGTCGGAACAGATCCTTGGGGCCGGCGGTACGTTCGTGGTCCGGGATCTGCTCGACCCCGTTGGTTTCTATCTTTCGAATACTTTTATCGTTGTTTTTATTATTCATGATCAGCTCCGATCACATTGGCTAAGGGGGCGGCAGCCCTTCCGGCATAGCGGACAAATGTTCGTGACAGGCCAGCCACAGGCCTTGTTTTTGTTGTGTGCCAGACCCTTGCCGTGTGAAGACAATGGTCTCGCGTTCCTGGCTAAAAAATTGCTCCCCGTTCATGCGCAGCTCGGTGGCCACGTCATGCATGAAAATCGCCACGTCACCCTGCAGGCTGACCACGGCGTTGCTTGAGGTGCAGGACAGCACCTCGAACCCCTCGTCCCGGCGCCAGCTGTCCCACAACGCCTGGTAGGCATCGCGACTCAGCAGTGGCTGGGGGAGGGTGTAGAACACAAAGCTCGCATCGGCGGTGAACGCGCCGAAGTAGGCGGCGCGGTCATTGCGCGCAAAGGCCGCGACCAGGTCGGCGGCGGCTTGCAGCACTTCGTGGGTGCTCATCAGCGATGGGCCACGCCAGGCAGTACGCAGAGCATTTCGTACAGCAGGTTGGCGCCCAGCAGCGAAGTGTTGCCGGTGGTGTCGTAGGGCGGCGAAACTTCGACCAGGTCGCAACCAATCAGGTCGAGGCCCTGGCAGCCGCGGATGATCTCAATCGCTTGGATGGTGGTCAGCCCGCCGATTTCCGGCGTACCGGTGCCCGGCGCCCAAGCCGGGTCGATGCCGTCGATATCAAAGCTCAGGTACACCGGGCCGCCGCCGACCTTCTCACGCACTTCGGCCATCAACGGCGCGAGGGAGTGGTGCCAGCATTCTTCGGCCTGGACCACACGGAAGCCCTGCTTGCGGCTCCAGTTGAAGTCTTCGGCGGTGTAGCCCTGGGCGCGCAGGCCGATCTGCACCACACGGTCGCAGTCCAGCAAGCCCTCTTCAACCGCGCGGCGGAAGGTGGTGCCGTGGGCGATTTTCTCGCCGAACATATGGTCGTTCACGTCGGCGTGGGCATCGATGTGCACCAGCCCGACCTTGCCGTGTTTCTTGTGGATCGCCCGCAGGATCGGCAGGGTGATGGTGTGGTCGCCGCCCAATGTCATCGGGACTACGTTGTGCTCGAGGATCTCGTCGTAGGCCTCTTCGATGATGCGCACGGCGTCCAGCAGGTTGAAGGTGTTGATCGCCACGTCACCAATGTCCGCGACCGACAGCGAGTCGAACGGTGCGGCGCCGGTGGCCATGTTGTAGGGGCGGATCATGACGGATTCGGCGCGGATTTCACGCGGCCCGAAACGGGTACCGGCGCGCAGCGAGGTGCCGATGTCCAGCGGCACGCCGATAAAGGCGGCATCCAGGCCCTTGGCCGTTTGCAGGTGGGGAAGACGCATCATGGTGGCGATGCCGGCAAAGCGCGGCATTTCGTTGCCGCCCAGTGGTTGGTGGAAAATCTTGTCCACGGGAGTGCCTCATCGTTGTTTTGTTTATTAGGGGCCGATTCTGCGAAATACACCGATACGAAAGAATCGGCAGGGGCAAATACTTAGTTCAGATTTTTCTAAACTAATACCAGCGGTTAAACTACGACAGCTGGACTGTAGTGAGCGGGCTTGCCCCGCGCTGGGGGGCGAAGCCGCCCTAAACCCAGGCACCTCGGTCTCTCTTAAACACTGCGGCGTCCTCATTAGGGCGGCTTCGCCCCCCAGCGCGGGACAAGCCCGCTCACTACAAGTAGCCCGATCATCTTGGAGATCCCATGGCCAACGCCTTGCCCGACCTGAAACTCCTGCGGATCTTCGCCAGCGTCGTGCGGCATCAGGGATTCGCCAATGCCCAGCACGAACTCAACCTGTCCACGTCGGCCATCAGCACTTACATGAGCCAACTGGAATCGGCGTTGGGCCTGGTGCTGTGCCATCGCGGCCGGGGCGGTTTCAGCCTGACCAGCAAAGGCGAGCTGTTCCATCAGGAAACTCTGCGGTTACTGGGCGAACTGGAAGGTTTCGAGCAATACGCCGCAGCCTTGAAAGGCGAGTTGCGCGGCACCCTCAAGCTCGGGGTGCTCGACTCTACCGTCAGCGACAAGGCGCTGCCGTTCGCCGAAGTCATCGGCGCCTACAGCCAGGAGCACCCGGCGGTGCACCTGCATTTGTCGGTGATGAGCCCCTACGAACTGCAACTCGGTGTGCAGGACAATCGCCTCGACCTGGCCATCGGCGCTTTCTCCAACCGCATGAGCGGGCTGATCTACATGCCGTTGTACCGCGAGCAGCACTGGTTGTATTGCAGCACCCGGCACCCGCTGTTCAACGAGCGCCGCATCCCGGAGCAAGTGATCACCCAGCAACGCATGGTCGGTCGCGGCTACTGGAGCCAGGCCGAACTGGCGCGCCATGGTTTCAAACACAGCGCGGCGACCGTGGAAAGTATGGAGGCTCAGTTGATCCTGGTGCTGTCCGGCGCCTATATCGGCTACCTGCCCGAACACTACGCCCAGGCCTGGGCCGACAAGGGGGATTTGCGCGTATTGCTGCCGGCCACCTTCGGTTACCAGGCGCCGTTTTCGATGATCATGCGCCGCGGGCGCAGCCGTGAACCGTTGATCCAGACCTTTCGCGATCTGCTCAAAGCCCAGCTCAACCAGGCCCGATAATCCATGTCCAGACCCCAATGCCCGCGCTGCCTGCGACCCGCCACCCATTGCCTGTGCGCGCTGATCCCGAGCCTCGACAGCCGCACCCGCGTGTTGCTGTTGCAGCACCCGAGCGAGGTCAACCATGCGCTCAATACCGCGCGGTTGGCGGCGTTGGGGTTGAACAATGCGCAGTTGATAGTGGGTGAGGTCTTTGATGATCTGCCGGCCTTATTGAACCCGCCTGGCTATCAGGTGCGGCTGTTGTTTCCGGCTGACGACGCCCAGCCGCTGCAAGCCTATGTGCCTGGGGATCAACCGCTGTTGCTAGTGGTTCCCGACGGCACCTGGCGCAAGGCGCGCAAATTGCTGCACCTCAATCCGTTGCTGGCAGCGCTGCCACGGGTCACGCTGGCCGAGGGCGCTGTGTCGCGTTATCGGCTGCGCAAAGCGCCCGGGCCGGGAGCCCTGTCAACGGTTGAGGCCATTGTGCAGGCGTTGCAGGTGCTGGAGGCACCGGCATCGTTCGAGCTGCTGCTCAAACCCTTTGAGGCGCTGATCGACGGGCAGATTGCGGCGATGGGGGAGGAGGTTTTTCAGAAAAACCATGGCGATCGACATTTGGGCTAGGCGGGTTGTCGAGGTGCGGCCATCGGGGGGCAAGCCCCCTCTCACAGTTGACCGAATTCCAGCATGAGAATGCGCGCGAATGTGGGAGGGGGCTTGCTCCCGATAGCGTCTGCCCAGCCACCACCTCGCTCGCTTATTCCTATAAGCCATAAGCACCGCACTTTGCGTGATATGGCCCGCCGGCCTTTCCCGGTATGATGTTCGCCCCCGCAGTCTGGATTGCGAATACGCCATGACCTTGCAGTACCCTACAATCGCCGATTGCGTCGGCAACACCCCCCTGGTCCGCTTGCAACGCATGGCGGGTGAAACCAGCAATACCCTATTGCTCAAGCTTGAAGGGAACAACCCGGCCGGTTCGGTAAAAGACCGCCCGGCGCTGTCGATGATCACCCGTGCCGAGTTGCGCGGGCAGATCAAGCCCGGCGACACCCTGATCGAAGCCACCTCCGGTAACACCGGGATCGCGCTGGCCATGGCCGCGGCGATCAAGGGTTACAAGATGGTGCTGATCATGCCCGACAACGGCAGCGCCGAGCGCAAGGCGGCGATGACCGCCTATGGCGCCGAACTGGTGCTGGTGACCCAGGAAGAGGGCATGGAAGGTGCCCGCGACCTCGCCGAGCGCATGGCCGCCGAAGGCCGTGGCCAGGTGCTGGACCAGTTCGCCAACGGTGACAACCCCGAGGCGCACTACACCACCACCGGTCCGGAAATCTGGCGCCAGACCCAGGGCACCATCACCCATTTCGTCAGTTCCATGGGCACCACCGGTACCATCATGGGCAACTCGCGCTACCTCAAGGAGCAGAACCCGGCGATCCAGATCGTTGGGCTGCAACCGATGGAAGGCGCGGCCATCCCGGGCATCCGCCGCTGGCCCGAAGAGTATCTGCCGAAGATCTACAACGCGACCCGCGTGGACCGCATCATCGACATGGCCCAGCGTGAAGCCGAAGACACCACGCGCCGCCTGGCCCGTGAAGAAGGCATCTTCTGCGGTGTGTCCTCCGGTGGTGCCGTGGCCGGCATGTTGCGCTTGTCCAAAGAGGTGGAAAACGCGGTGATCGTCGCGATCATCTGTGACCGAGGCGACCGATACTTGTCGACCGGCATTTTCGACGAACCCAACTGATGGCCAAGCACGAGAGAGGCCTGCGCTTCCAGCCGACGGGCGGCAGCCGGGCCCCGCAGATTCCGGTAGGCAAGAAACAGCGCTTGACCATCGAGCGCCTGGCCAATGACGGCCGCGGCATCGTGTTCTTTGAAGGCCGCACCTGGTTTGTGAACGGCGCGCTGGCCGGCGAAGACGTGGAAGCGCGGGTGCTGGGCACCCACGGCAAAATCGTTGAGGCGCGCACCGAGCGGGTGTTCAAGGCCAGCGAACTGCGGCGTCCGGCGCCGTGTGCGCACTTCGGTCGCTGCGGCGGTTGCAGCGTGCAGCACTTGCCCCACGCCGAACAACTTGCCCTGAAACAGCGCATGCTCGCCGAGCAACTGTCCCGTGTGGCCGGTGTCGAACCGCAAGAGTGGGCCGCACCGTTGAGTGGGCCGGAATTCGGCTACCGTCGCCGCGCACGTGTGGCCGTGCGTTGGGACGCCAAGGCGAAACATCTGGCAGTCGGTTTCCGCGCCGTGGCCAGCCAGGACATCGTCGCCATTGACGATTGCCCGGTACTGGTACAGGCCTTGCAACCGATCATGCAGCGTCTGCCCAACATGCTCCGCCGCCTGAGCAAACCTCAGGCGCTGGGGCATGTGGAAGTGTTCAGTGGGACCTCCATCGCCGTGTTGCTGCGGCATATGGCGCCGCTGTCCGAAGCGGACCTGCACATTTTGAAAGAATTCTGCACCTTCCATGATGCCCAGCTGTGGCTGCATGGCGAGGGTCAGCCGGAACCGGTCGACGCCGATGCGGTTCTGGGGTTTCGATTGGACCAGTGGGATCTGGAGCTGGCTTACCGGCCTGGAGACTTCGTCCAAGTCAACGCCGGGGTCAACGCGGCGATGGTCGCCCAGGCCCTGGAATGGCTGGCGCCCCAACCCGATGAGCGGGTGTTGGACCTGTTTTGCGGCCTGGGCAATTTCGCCCTGCCGCTCGCTCGCCAAGTGCGGGAAGTGGTGGCGGTGGAAGGCGTACAGACCATGGTGGACCGGGCGGCCGTCAACGCCGTCAGCAACAATTTGCATAATGCGCAGTTTTTTCAGGCCGATTTGTCTCAGCCTTTGACCGACGCGGAATGGGCCAAACAGGGCTTTTCTGCGGTACTCTTGGACCCACCTCGTGACGGTGCCCTGGAGGTTGTGCGCAAGCTCGCGACCCTCAAGGCCAAGCGTCTGGTGTATGTGTCCTGCAACCCGGCCACGCTGGCGCGGGACACGGTTGAGTTGGTCAAGCAAGGCTACCGGCTAAAACGTGCCGGGATCCTCGACATGTTTCCGCAAACCGCGCATGTCGAGGCCATGGCGTTATTTGAAGCGGGCTAGGATGCCCGTTTAATCCGACTGGCCTGCATTCTCCAAGGCCGCGACCTGCCAGGGAGTGTGTGTAAGCTTTATCAAGGTAAAGCAGGTCAGCGATGATTTTTGACGCATCCAAGGTGCGTCGTAGGGAAGGTAAGCAAGATGGTACAGGTGAGAGCACACCAGCCGATCAACACCGACGGCAGTATCAATCTCGAGGCATGGCTGGATCATGCCGTCAGTGTCGACCCGGCACTGGACCGTGAAGCCTTGAAAGCAGCCTGCGAGTTCGCTCGTGAGTCTGAGCAGCAAGACAATGCGGCCAAGAACCTGTGGGCCGAAGGCACTTCAAGTTTTCGCACCGGCTTGGAGATCGCCGAGATCCTCGCCGATCTTAAACTGGACCAGGACTCGCTGATCGCCGCCGTACTCTATCGCGGCGTACGCGAAGGGCACATCGCGTTGCCCATCGTCAGCCAGCGTTTCGGCACCGTGGTGGCCAAGCTGATCGACGGCGTGCTGCGCATGGCCGCGATCAGCGCCAGCCTCAGCCCGCGTCAATCCATGGTGCTGGGCACCCAGGGCCAGGTCGAGAACCTGCGCAAGATGCTGGTGGCGATGGTCGATGACGTTCGTGTGGCCCTGATCAAGCTGGCCGAACGCACCTGCGCCATCCGGGCGGTGAAGACGGCCGACGACGAAAAGCGCAACCGCGTTGCCCGCGAAGTCTTCGACATCTATGCACCCCTGGCGCACCGCCTGGGTATCGGCCATATCAAATGGGAGTTGGAGGACCTGTCCTTCCGCTACCTCGAACCCGATCAATACAAACAGATTGCCACCTTGCTGCACGAGCGGCGGCTCGACCGTGAGCGCTTTATCGCCGACGTGATGAACCAGTTGCGCTCCGAGTTGCAGGCCACCGGCGTCGAGGCCGACATCAGCGGTCGCGCCAAACACATCTATTCCATCTGGCGCAAAATGCAGCGCAAGGGCCTGGCCTTCAGCCAGATCTACGACGTGCGTGCCGTGCGTGTGCTGGTGCCGGAAATGCGTGACTGCTACACCGCGCTCGGTATCGTCCATACCCTGTGGCGGCACATTCCCAAGGAGTTTGACGACTACATCGCCAACCCCAAGGAAAACGGCTATCGCTCCTTGCACACGGCGGTGATCGGCCCCGAGGGCAAGGTGCTGGAAGTGCAGATCCGCACGCACGCCATGCACGAAGAGGCCGAGCTGGGTGTCTGTGCGCACTGGCGCTACAAGGGCACCGACGTCAAGGCCGGGTCCAACCAGTACGAAGAGAAGATCTCCTGGCTGCGCCAAGTGCTGGAATGGCACGAAGAACTCGGCGACATCGGCGGCCTGGCCGAACAGTTGCGTGTGGATATCGAACCGGACCGGGTCTATATCTTCACGCCCGACGGACACGCCATCGACCTGCCCAAGGGCGCCACGCCGCTGGATTTTGCCTACCGCGTACACACTGAAATCGGTCACAACTGCCGGGGCGCCAAGATCAACGGGCGCATCGTGCCGCTCAACTACAGCCTGCAGACCGGTGAGCAGGTCGAGATCATCACCAGCAAGCACGGCACGCCGAGCCGTGACTGGCTGAACCCCAACCTCGGCTACATCACCACGTCGCGGGCGCGGGCGAAGATCGTCCATTGGTTCAAGTTGCAGGCGCGTGACCAGAACGTCGCGGCGGGTAAAACCTTGCTTGAACGCGAACTGGCACGCCTGGGCCTGCCTCAGGTG
>Ga0207650_10000524_pt1 | contig 31478 bp, 26 predicted proteins | sample KBSS63metaG_FD_184325 | JGI IMG/M metagenome (GOLD analysis project Ga0207650, IMG submission 184325) | Switchgrass rhizosphere microbial communities from Kellogg Biological Station, Michigan, USA - KBS S6-3 metaG (SPAdes) (version 2) | ecosystem: Host-associated > Plants > Roots > Rhizosphere...
TTCTCGATCGAGTCTGCGTTTCGAGTCGGGGAGATCCAATCGCCCACTCCGCAGTCGGTGCCGATTGCCCCTGCGACCGGCCGGAGCCTGCCTCCTCATTTCTGCTGGGCAATTGAGCGGGTTGTTCTGTTGTATCAAGTGACAGTCCCTCAGAGACAGATGAGTGTGGCTGCCGAACACTTGGCGTTTCAGATGGAATTGGCGAAATTATAGGTCTCTCCACCAACTTTTCCGTCGCCATGTCGGTACCGTTTGCTTCAACTGTCGGCCCGGGATGTGTCACTCCACCCGACGATATTTCGGAGTCCACAAAGTTCGGAAGCTGAGCTACCCGCTTCAATCGAAATTTCTCGGCTGCTTTTATGGCCACCTCGCCGGAAACGGATTTCGTCCCTGCTTCGCACGCTGAGGTGAGCGAATTGTCGCAGAGGATATTCACTAGCCGCGGAGTTCCTGCGGAATAGTCCCAAATCGCATCAAGCGCTTCTTGGGTGAAGATCTCCGGGCCGTTGTAACCAGCGACGTGCAACCGGTGATAAATGTAGTGTTCCAGTTCGCTTCTTGTTTGAAGGCCGGTGACCGTGTGCTGGATAGCAACTCTTTGCTTAATTTGCCTGAGCGAGGATTTCTCCAATATGCTCAATAATTCGGGCTGCCCGACCAGCACAATCTGCAGGAGCTTTTCATCGTCTGTCTCTAAATTCGAGAAGCCGCACAAACCTTCAAAACCCCTCTCGCTTGTATTTTGTGCTTCATCGACCAACAAGGCGACGATTTGTCCGGTTGTAGCCCTTTGCAACAGGTATTTCGTGAGATCTCGTCCCATCTCGACTTTGGTCTTCTTGTTTGCCAGGCCGAGATCGGTAGAAACAACGTCAACAATCCCATTTGAACTTAGCTGGCTTGATGAGATAAAAATAAATTTCACCGTTGCGCCCAAATCGTGCATCAGCTTGCGCAACAGAATTGTCTTCCCCGTTCCGACTTCTCCGGTAACGAGCATAAGGCCTTTCTTCGCTAGAATTCCATGAGCCACCTCGGTCAGGGCATCCCTATATGCTGTGTTCGTATAATAAAAGCGCGGATTGGGCGTAACCCCGAAGGGCGGTTCTTGAAAACCAAAGTGACTCTCGACGCTATTCTTTTGTCCGCTAAGCTGGATCATTGTGGCTCCCTGCCTTTGCCGTTTTTCAAAAACATTCTCGGACCGCTCCAGATGCACTACCGGCTAGTATTTTTCTGCTTCATATGCCGCTAATGAACGAACGACTCGTGCTGCTCACGAGCGCACCCGCTAAAAGCTCCGTCGCATGGGGAATGAGTTGTCGTCGAGTGAGCTGAGAAGTGAAACGAGCTGTCGGACGGTCAGGCGCTCATCTCATGATGTAAAGCTATGCATGAGAAAGCTTTGGACAACTCTGAGCACGTTTAGTAAAGGGTGCCGGTGTTGTCAAGATGTCACAAAATGGTCTTTTTTGTATTAAAGGCGCAAAGTTGGGTATTGCAGTTCAAAAGATGCGGTCGAAAAAATTTGTCTCGGTCGTCGACGGCCGAGGTGTTCTTTAAGGATCATCCCGATAAGGATATAGGCGGCGTGCAACCGTAGCCTCGAGTTCTCGCAACGAAACCGGTTTTTTGAATACAGTCGAATAAGCCTGCGATTCGGCTGGCTCGATAATCCGCGGTCCAGGCAGTGACCGGGATGTGTGTCGTTTCCGGAATTTTTTGCAGCTGGCGGGCGACTTCGATTCCATTCATGTCCGGGAAGCGAAGGTCTAGCAAAATGAGATTTGGATTGCCTTCAATCGCACCGTGGATGGCCATCCGAGCAGTTGGGGCTTCTAGAACTGCATAGCCACGGGCGGAGGAAAAATGCCACCAGTTTGCGCAGGTCTTCGTAATCGTCAACAACAAGAAGTGTTTTGACGACATGCGAACCTTTCCCTAAAGTAAAATATATCGCAACCACGACGCTCAGAGTTAATCATCGCTATTCGCGCTCGCAAGGGGGCACGGGGCCGAAATAACCGAAAGAAAAGAGCACTGCGGATGAGCGACAACCTGCACGATTGCGATTTAAGAAGCCAATTTTGCGCGACCGCTCGAATCCAGGTTATGGCTGCTGGCATTGTCATTGCTGCCTTTGTTTGTCGTTCGCCTAGGTTATGGTCCAGCAGACCGACGGAGTGATGCAATGGAGTATCGACGAGGTGCGAAGTCACAAACCTGGCATTTTTGTCGAAACTGTTCCCATTGGCCGAGTGACAGCTTCAATATTATTGTTTCAAAAAAATTGCCGCCTGATTTTGAACTTTGCATGGAGTGTGTTGCTCTGAGGGATCAGGAGCGGCGGTGTAACCCACACCGGCCACAGGATTAGACCCGTTTCACTCAGTAGAGTCCGACGCAGTTTTGGGACAAAGCTTCGCCAGTCAAAAACCGCTGCGGTCGCTAAAGCGACTTAAACCTCTTAAGTATGGGTTTTTCTCAGACACCTTCGGCGCGTGGACAATTTCTATGCCTACGGTTGCTCCCGACCGGAAATAGTTTTAATTTTGGGACGCGGTCAGTTCTGCAGCGTTAGAATCACACGACAGTTAAAACAGAGGCTGCAAAAAAATATATGTCGGATGCTCCGCCACCGGTTTTCCGCTACTCCCTCAATCGGCGGTTTCGCGGGCTACTGCTTTGGATCTTGAGCAGGATAACGGCGTCAACGGCCGCGAACCCACCGGATTTGCGCAAGGAATCCATTAAGAAGATTCTTATTGTGCGTGCCACATTTCGCCTCGGGGACTCACTTTTGGCGTTTCCGGCCCTGTGGTCTTTTCGAAAGCAATTTCCGCACGCGCGCATCGATTTTATCGGAGGACCGATTGCGAAGAATCTCATGAACAACATGCCAGTGGATAACCATTTCACTATCACGAGGCGTTATCCCGGCTCCGCTGTTGATTATCCCATGCTGGTGAAGCGGTTGCGCAGCATCCACTATGATCTTGCTGTCGACGTCAGCTGCTCTCAGTCGGCGATGGGTGCATTCCTTGTGGGGCTTTCGGGAGGGCGCTTGCGCGCCGGAATGCGCGGGAAATGGGACCGATGGTTGAACATAAAGATCTCCAAATCAGGGGAAATTAACAAGTATCAAACCTTACCAAGATTTTTGACTAGCCTCGGCGTTAGTTACGAATCGCCGGTTCCGACGATAGCTCTTTCCGACCTAGAGCGCGAAGAAGCGCAAAGGAAACTGGCAGCATTGACTCGAGGACAGGTGCGCGCGCGGACCGTGGGAGTTTTTGTTGGTGGCCGTAAATCCTGGGGAAAGCGATGGTCGACGGCGAATTTTTGCGAGCTCATCACGGCATTGCATGCCTATGGTCTCAACGTAATAACTTTCGTCGGCCCGGAGGAGAAGGATACGTTGGGACTGTTTCGTGATGCCTTGGACAAGGACATTCCAATCGTCTTCGAGAGATCACTGAGAATGTTTGCGGCCGTAGTGTCAAACTGCGATCTGTTCGTGACTTGTGACAGCGGCCCGATGCACCTGGCCTCCAGTTTGGGCGTCCGGACGGTAGCAATCTTTCGTTACCGCAATTTTGATAGGTGGGCACCGCCGGCCAGCAGCGCGCGTATTGTTCATGACCCTGCGGGATGCTCAACGGGCGCGGTGCTAGCAGCGTGTTGTGAAGAACTTGCAACGCACGCGGATCACCCGCAAAAATGTAGTGGGGATTTTCAGAAAGTTCCGAATCTTCGTTCCATTCCGGTCATCAACCAGGCGATGGATCGACTCGAAAGCGCAAAAGTGCTCGCCCGCCTGCTAAAAAACGCCGGTTGGTTACGCCTCGGTTTCGTTCTGCTGCTCGTGATCTATGCTTTGTTTGTATCTGCCGGCGTCTTCGAGGAAGGCACGTTGACGGAAAGCTTTGTGGATATCTTCGGCGGCACAGCCCTGATTCTCGGCGGTCTACTCTCGGTTTGGGCGATCAGCCATCGGCCCGCCGGCGAGCGATGGAATCGCTCCCTGCCGCGAGAGCTGATTAGAACCGGACCCTATGCATATATGCAACACCCGCTCTGGATCGCTCATTTGCTGATCGGCATTGGAATGATTTTTCTCCTCGACGCTTACGGTTTTCTATTTTTGTTGCTGGTCATCGGGATGGTTTACCAGCGCATTATCGAACCGGCAGAGAGCCAGTTCCTGCGAAAGTACTTCGGTGAAACTTTCGATCAGTATTGCCGCACGACCCCAAAATATATTCCACGGGTTCTCCCCAAAGGAAACTTATTCTTCGGCCGACGAGTTCGCTTCCGTGAAATCGGTCCGATGTTGGCGCTCATTTTGCTTGTTTTCCTCTTCGAAAGCATCGAGTCGCCACAGAATCGCCCATTCATCAGTATGTTCTACCGTTGGCTTCGCCCTTCTTCGACGGTGCGAACGGAATGATGTTTGGCCGTGCTGCGGCAGCTATTCGCATTGAAGCTCGCCGTAAGTCCAGTAAGACATGCAGAGTGTAGCGTTGTCTCTGCATCCGTTGCGTGAAAATCGACAGCGGAATAAGCCTATCGGATGTCGAACACTGCCTGGATTTTTTTCGTCATGGCTATCGCGCCCGCCGGATGTGCGATACCTCCAGCAACACCGCCTGAACTGCTTTCGAAGGAAGTAGTCGATCAAAATTATTGTCATCTCAGGTTCCGAGCGGCCGAGTCGTCCGACATTGCGAGGCCGAGCGAGCCGGGGGAAATAGTCGACTTTTACGGGCCGTGCGATGAAACACCGACAAGCAGAAATCAGATCCTCGCGCTCAGGCGGTTTCGACAGTTCCGGTTCGGCAGAGAATACATGGACAAGTAGCAAAGACCGTTTCGCTGCCGCGATTTCCTCGCTGAGTAATCGGCATCTATTCGTTAAAGGACAGCAACAACAAGTCTCACCCAGATCTCGGATCGGCATGCCGACTGGTAGGCTTTGCCGTGTTTTTTTTCGCTCGACGCCCTTGCCAAAGCGCTTTTGCGAATCATATTTTTCTGGCGCCCCCAGAGCATAAACGGCGATAAGTCCGGTTCGAGCACACAGGTTCATCACGTGTTCGCCAGTTCGGATCGAAGAGACACGACAGTAATATTAGGGCTGTGAGTGCTCGCCGCCTTCCGATCTATTCCGCCGAGCCGGGAAGTTTTTAACTCGGGACTCGCCTTTCGCTTGACGCTTGCCCGCCGCTTTTCGTGGCTTTCGCCGGGTGTGTAAAGCTTCAGCTATGTCCCGTGGCAGCGGATTAGATTGCAGTTCTTCCAGAGATTGCGGCAAAGCTAACGACCATGAATGCTCAGCCGCGCCCGGCCAATTGGGGCGCTCTTCCACGGCTAGAGCGTCGTCTAGAGTCGCCGAGACAATTGCGCACGGAGCCTCGGCGAGCAATCGGTATGCACGTCGAATGACCTCATCGACCGGAGCGTCTTCGCTAAGTCGGGTCATTGAACGGAGCCGATCGCGAATCTCCACCGTCCCTTTCTCGTTCGGCTCTAAACCAAAACGCTTCTGTGTGTTCAGGTCAGAGCCGGTCCAGAGCCCGGCCACCGTCGGCAAATCGTGCGTGGTTACCGCGGCCAATGCTCCTTTGGGGTATTTTCGCGGGTGATTCTTTTCAAACCAGAGAAGACGATAGGAGAGCACTCGCACCGCGGCGAGTTTTTCCCGCGCGCTCTCTTCGACCGTGCCGAGGTCCTCACCGACGACGTAGGCTTTTGCGCGCTCGCTTTCCAGGGCAAGAATGCCGAGAAGCTCGTCCTCGCGATAACGCACATAGGCGCCGTTGCTCGGATCGATCCCCTTGGGAATCCAATACAGCCGAAACAGCCCCATCACATGATCGATGCGCAGTCCACCCGCGTGGCGCAATGCGCCTCGAACCGTTTGAATGAAAGTTCGTATCCGGCCGCACGAAGCTTCCACGGCACGAACGGCGGCAAACCCCAATTCTGCCCTTGCGTGTTGAACTCATCCGGCGGGCTACCCACTGCGACCGTGCCAGCAAACACATCCTGCCAAGCCCAAGCATCGGCGCCGTCGGGATCGACACCAATCGGCAGATCCTGCATCAATGGGATCTCCGCCGCAGCCCGGCGCAATTGCTCGTCGAGTAGCCACTGCAGCCAACGAAAAAAATCCACGCGGTTGGCATGATGTTCGGCAAAACGTGCCACCGCCGGTGAACGCGGATTACGATAGTCCTCCGGCCGTTTATGCCAGCCGCTGCCATGATGTTCGGCGAGCGCGCAAAAGGTCGCGAAGAGCGTCAGCGCCTCGCCCTTTTTTCGACAGAACCCATCAAAACCAGAGTCGCCCGAAAATCCCGTCCAAAGTTTTCCCAAAGCATCTTTCTTCAGTTTGAAAACGGCATCGGGGTCGATCTGCCTCTCTCGGTTGAGCTCCTCGCCCGCCGCCGCGAGAGTTTCCAGATCGCTGTCCGTCGCGGCCGCCCCGGAAATTTCCTCGATCCGAAGATAAAGCGGGTTTAGGAATTGTCGGCTGCTCGGAAAATAGGGACTGCGCTCCTGAGGGACGATCGGCAAAGTTGCCTGCAACGGATTCACCAACAGAATTTTTGCGCCGAGATCGCGCGACGACCATCGGCCCAATTGCCGCAAATCGGCAAGGTCTCCCATGCCCCAACTTCGGGACGACCGGGTGGCGTAGAGTTGTGTCGACCAACCCCACACTGAGAGGTTCTTGGGTAAATGGCAGACTCCCGGCGTGACGATCAGCTTCGTGACTTGATTGGCATCGGCGAACCGAAGCGTGTGATAGCCGAGGGGAAGATCAGCAGGCAGACGCTCATCCGCGCCTAGGAGAGTTCCATCTTCCAGTTCAAGCTCCGCGCGAGCGGGTAATGCCCGCTCCTGGCCATGCCGGACCACCATCACCGCCGTTTCGACATTTGGCGGCGTCGTACCCATGGCGCTTTCAATTGCCGCGACAGTATCGGCGGGCGCCTCGCGCACATTTCCCAAAGCATCTTTGAAACTGGTGAGAATCTCCGGACTGACGTGACGTGTCATAATCAGCTCGCAGCGGATGTTGTGATTTCGCTCAATCTAAAATTTAGCAAAATAGAAACCGTTGAGATGTCGGCAGTGCGAGCCGAGGTAATCGAGCGCGCGGCTCTACGCAATCGCGACATCGCTGCGTTGATCGCAGTATCCGAGCTGTTCCTCGATCGGCTGCATACAATTATCGCAGTGCCCGCAACGCTCCTGCGGAAAAGGTTCGTTGAAGTAATCGTGCAATATTTTCCAGCGGCAGGAGCTGCTCTGCCCGTAGAGCATCATTTGCTCGAGTTTCTCGTGTTCCTGCTTGTCTCGCTCTTGGCACTGCTGCACGATCTCGTCGATTTCTCCTCGACCGAGATCTGTTTTTATGAGTTTGAATTTGGCGTAATGAACTTCGCCGACCACACCAGCGTCTTTGAGCAACGTCAGACTGACGCGAATCTTGGTTTTCGCCACACCCGACGCGGTTGCCTGGAGCGAATCCACAGGAACGGCCTCTCGATCGGCGCGCAAAGCTTTGAGGGCATCGTACACCGCAAGGACATCGTCAACGGTCGAGCCGCCTTTACCGATAAAAAATAAATGGGTGCGTCGGTCTTCCAGCCGATACAGCAGTACGCAATAAGCGGTTCCGCCATCGCGGCCTGCCCGTCCCGATTCCTGATAGTAAGCTTCGAGCGAGCCCGGCACCTGGTAGTGAATAACGAACCGTATGTCGGGCTTATCGATGCCCATACCAAATGCATTGGTCGCAACAATCACTTTCAATTCGCCTCGCATGAATAGATCCTGGTTTTCCTTCTTCTCGGCGGAGCGCAATCTGCCGTGGTAAGGACGGACGACGAAGCCGGAAGCTGTCAGCATTTCGCTCAAGCCGCTGACGGTTTTGACCGTCGCGCAATAAACGAGGCCACTGTGACATAGAGCAGCGAACAAAGTGAAGCAGGGTTGGAATTTTCGTCGGCGTTTCAGTGGCCTCGCTCTAGCGCAGGCGCGGTCTGGTATAGATGTTGCGCACAATCAGAGAAAGCGAGGCTTGTAAAAGCCTAAATAAGAATTGGAGCTATTGCGATCGAGGCAGTGATTTTCGATATCGACGGAACCCTGGTGGATTCGGTCGACCTCCACGCCGAAGCCTGGCGCATCGCCTTCCAGAAGTTCGGCAAGGATGTCGAGTTCCATGCCGTGCGCTCTCAAATCGGCAAGGGGGCGGACCAGTTGCTGCCCGTCTTTCTCTCCCCGGCCGAATTGGCGCAGTTCGGTAAAGCGCTCGATGAGTACCGCAGGAATCTCTACAAAAAGGACTTTCTACCGAAGGTAAAACCCTTTCCTAAAGTTCGAGAATTGTTTCGGCGCATTCTGCAGGATAAGAAACGTATCGCTCTGGCGTCATCGGCAAAGGGCGACGAGCTCAAGACCTACAAAGAAATCGCGCAGATCGAAGATCTAATCCATGCTGAAACGTCGAGCGACAGCGCTGAAAAATCCAAACCCCACCCCGACATTTTCGACGCTGCCATCGAGGAACTCGGCGATGTGCCTCGCAGCCATTTAATCGTGGTCGGCGACACGCCCTACGACGCTCAGGCGGCGTGCAAGACGCAGTTACAAACCATCGGCATGTTATCCGGCGGCTGGAGTGAAAAGGACTTGCGCGAAGCGGGCTGCATCGCAATTTATCGCGACCCCGCCGACCTGCTCGCGAATTACGAAAACTCGCCCATCGCCCGCTCCGAATAGCGACTGAACACAACAATTTCTGCTAGAAGTTTTTAAAGCCGCCCGCTCCATTCCGCGGATTTGGGTTATCAAAAAAACCCCAATTCGAGGGATTGAATTGCGCGCATCGGCGCATGCCTCGAGCGGGGACCTACCCGAGCCCTGCGTTCGTTCAGTAGACGAATTCTACCGGATCATCACCTATGACGTAGGCTTTTTTCTGACGGAGATTCGACAACCGTATTTTCGAGTAAGCCGCTTTAGCAGGCAATTTTTTGGCTAGACAACTCCGCTCCTCCTGGCATTCGCTTTGCTGCCAGTGATTGCTGGAGGAAGATCTATGAAAAAACAAGCTTTTATGTTGGCTCTGGCCATTCTCATCAGCGGAGTGTTTGCAATTCCAAAAAGCGCATTCACGCGGGATGACGGAAGATATGATCAAAGTCGCCTACAGGGACGCTGGTATCTGGATGGCGATCCCAATAAGGTCGCCGAGATAAATAGCGATAGGCGTGGTCTGGAAGCGAGAAACGAAAACGGCGATACGACCAAGTTGGATGTAGATCGTAACGGGGATATTCGCGCTCGCGATTGGCACGACCTCCGCGGCCGAGTACGTGGGAATCGAATCGAATGGAACAACGGCACCACGTGGACACGGCGCCCGTCGGATCGATATGGCAGGCGCTAAGTTTTGTCTCCGCTAACAGACGAGTGCCGACGAAACACCGCCCCAAGCTCGCGCGTGAAATCGGCACTCGTCTCCGCTCCATTCTCATCGAAGTCTCAAGACCGCAAAGTTCGCATCACGATTGAATACCGCAGCTCTTTGACTGGCGGAATCGAGTGCTGCCACAGTTGCCGGGAAGGTCCGCTCATTAAGTAAACCGAGCGCGGTTCGAGTTCGATCGATACCACATCACCCCGGCGCGACGCTTTCGATCGGACACGCTGGTATTTCCGGAGCTTCATCCGACAAGCGGCACCAAGGGATACCCCAATGATGATCCCAAACTGTGGAATGTCCCGGTGCCAGCCGATGGGAGCTCCGACGGGATATTCGACAATTGAGGCTTGCCCCAGGCTGTCGCCATCGAGCTTAAACCAATTTCCTGCACGCTCGCGGATCGGCAAGAGGAACGCCGGCATTTCTGGGGCTCTGGTGATTTCATCTCGTCCAAACTCGTACTGCCAACCGAAACTGGCGGTTCGCCGCTTTCCGGTAAATTGATAATATTTGAAAGAGACCAGAGACAACCCTCGTATTTCGTTGATCAGCTCCTGTTCCTCGGTCTCTGAAATAAAATTCGGTCTGTAGAAAAACCCCTCCGGAAGGTTTGCCGGCAGCTTGAATAGACTGAGGTTGGTTTGCAGTAACGCACGCGCCATAGCTACAATGATGACACGGCGGCCACAGTTTTAAAGAGTCGCTGTGCTGCGAAACTCGACGAGATGCGTGCTCATGAACGGGATGAACGGAAAATTCAGACCGATGCGAGAATCACAATCGCGCTAAGATATTGGCGGTTTATCGCGTTCGACGCCGACGCGACGTACTGGGCGATTTTTTTGCCTTACGCCGGTCACGGGATTGAGTTGACGTTTTGGTTTGGACTGGTAGCGGACGAGATGTATTCGCGGAGCCGCATTGTGCTGTCAGTGAAGCAAATTCGTTAAGCGCTCGAACCAAGTAACCATAGCATCCGCGGCTCATTCCTTATTGTCCCCCGTTTGAGATCTAGCCATTTGTCTGTGCAGATGGCGTGCCACGCAGCGTAGGAAATTCTCGGAAAACTGGTGAGCAGCAACTCGGTCGGAAACGCGAGGAACTTCGGGAGTTTGCTCGGCGCAATTATTTTTTCCAGAAAAACTCTCCAGCCGATGGACGCAGGTTCCAGCGAGAATCCAAGCAACAATTTTACCTGCAGGCCGACAAATTTGACACGACCGACACTTGTTTCAGAACACGCGACCCTTCGCGTATTTCTACGTCATAGCAAATCCCGTCAACGACGATCGGACGCGCCGCGGTTCAGTGTTCAGACAGCTCTGAGCGCCTGAACGATGTTCAGTCGCGCGGCGCCAATGGCGGGTAGGAAACCGCCGGCCAATCCCATCAGCAATGAAAAGCCCAGTGAGATTGCTACGATTTCAGGAGAAATTGCGAAGGAAAACGCCAACTCTGAGAATGATCCGAAGTTCAGTGTGGAAATCGTAAAAAATTGGAGCAGTGAGGCGATCCCGAGCCCCAACAGACCGCCGCCCAGCGAAAGAACCAGCGACTCGATTAAAAACGCCAGCAGGATGCTCCGACGAAAGAACCCGAGCGCGCGCAAGGTACCGATTTCCACCGTACGATTAGCCACCGCGCCGTACATCGTAATCATCGCGCCGATCGTGGCACCGGTGCTGAAAATTACCGTAATGAAAATCCCCAGGATCCGAATAAATTTCGCCATCATCTCCGACTGCTCCTCGAAGAATCTCTTCTCTCGCTTGGGGACGAAATACTGCAGCCGGTTGTCAGTCTCAAACGCTAACGCAACGTCGGAAAGATCATCCGGATTTTTTAGCCTCAGAGTGACCGTCGATAATGAGGAGCGCTTGAAGGCATCGGCAATTTGATCTAGATCGCCCCAAAGCTCGGAATCGAATCCGCTCCCTTCCGAATCGAAAATTCCCACTACCGTCCAAAAATCTCCGCCGAATTTTACCTTTTCGCCGATCTGTGTCCCCGCGAACCGATGAGTAATGCCGGCGCCAGCAATCACTTCGCGGGCGCCCCAGCGGAATGTCCGCCCCTCGACGATCCGCACTTGAGGCCGCAACTGAAAGGCAGCGTCTTCGACCCCGCGCACCGTCACATTACTGATCCCGGGCGAGCCGAGCTTGTTGAGATTGATGATCACTACGACTTCTTTGGAAGTCATCGGCCTACCATCGGGAAAGCGCGCCACCTGCGGCAGATTCACCACGATGCCAGCCGCTTCGCGGTCGATAATGCTCATGATCTCGCTCAGCGCCGCTTTCCGCACGACGATCAAATTGTCGTCAGAGCCCGTCGAGCGCAGCGTTTTTTGCACGCCGTTCGCCATCATCAGCACCGCGGAAAACACGAATACCACCAGGGCCACACCTAGAATCGTGATCACCGTTGTCAAGCGCCGGGAGACCGAACTGCGCAAGATGTATTTCAGCGGAATCTGCATCAGCGATCAGATAGGCTCTTGCCCGTACGCGGAAGGATTCTTCTTCGCTCGAAATGACATGTTCATTTTTTCACACTGTCATTTCGAGCGCAGGGAGAATTTTCCCCGCAGATTTTACCCGCCTCAATTTCTCGGCACCACCGCAGAGGCACGGAGACACCGTTTCATAGTTAATCAGCTCCGCGTACTCCGCGTCTCCGCAAATAAAAATTTTATCCCACATAGCGCAATCCCTCCACGATCCGTGTCGTTAACACTCGCCGCAAAGGTATCAGCGAAGCGAGAAATCCTACCACCAATCCCGCGATGCAACCGATCACAATAGTTTCCGGTTTGATGTAAAAAACCGGAAACCAACCCTTCGGCAGTGCACTCTGAAATCCGATGACGGCGGGCAAGGTCAACGCCAAACCGAGCGCGCTGCCCGCGATCGACAGGATCATGGATTCTCCGCCGAGCAGCAAAAATAATTGTCCGCCGGAGAATCCCAAAGCTTTCAACACCGCGAATTCGTGAGTCCGTTCCCGTGCCGACATGACCATCGTATTTCCGAGAACCAGCAGAATGATACCGATAATCACAAACGACATGATGTTCATCGCCGTGATCACCGCGCTCGCGGCAGACAAAAAGCTTTGCTGAAAAGCGCGCTCGGTCTCAGTCTTGGTCTCTGCTCGCGAGTTTAAGAAGAGATTATCGATGTCCTCGGAAATCTGCGCGGAATTGGCGGGATCGTCAATGCGAACGATATACCAGCCGACCTGCCCTGCTCTGTCGGGGAATTCCTGTCGCACGCGCTCATCGACATAACGATAGTGAAACATCATCGATGAAGGATCGGTGGTTTGGTCGCGGGGATAATAGATGCCGCGTACCACGAACTCCCACTGGCCGGGATAGACGTCGCCCTCCATCGGCATGATGTCCCCGATCTTCAGGTGGTAGCGGTTGGCAATATCAACACCAATGATGCAGGCGTTGCGCTCGCGTTTGAAGGCCTCGAACTGATCCCGGTCGATGACGAATTCCGGATAAACGTCGAAAAAACTATCCGAATCCACCGCCAAACGGGCGAAAAACTGATTTTTGTCGATGTAAACTCCGGAAAACCAAACCGCATAGGTCACTTTGTTGACACCGGCAATCTGCGCGATGCGATCGCGGTAACTGAGGGGCAATGGGAATACGAACGAAACCGCGTGTCGGGTGATCAATCGATTAGCGGCGGAGGCCTCGACCCCGGCATGCCATGCGGTGACCACGGTTTGCAGCAAAGCAAAAGCCATCACCGCGACAGCCACCCCGATGACCGTCAGAACGGTTCTCAGTTTGTGACGCAGCGCATTGCGCAACAGTAATCGGATTAGCTCCATGGTCGCCACAGCGCGGAGGGCGGTTCAAGTTTCAGCGTTCAACCTAAACCGCGCGAGATGGCCTTGGTTTCTTGAGATTTGAACATTGAATCGGAACCCCAGTCACGCCAGCTCGCCTTTTTCCAAATGCCGGACCGAGCGCGCGCGTTCGGCCGCGCGTGGGTCGTGCGTGACCATCAGGATGGTTTTGTTGAGCTCGCGATTGAGGCGATCCATGAGATCCAGAACTTCCTCCGCAGAAGTCTTATCCAGATCACCGGTAGGCTCGTCCGCGACCAGGATTGCCGGATCGCTCGCGATCGCTCGTGCAATCGCCACCCTCTGCTCCTGTCCGCCGGAGAGCTGGCGCGGATAGTGATCCATCCGGTCCGTCAAACCCACGACCATCAATGCGGTTTCAGCGTGGACGCGCCGTTCTTTTTTATCCAGAGGCGTGAGAATCAGCGGCAGCTCGACGTTTTCCAGCGCGGTCAATACCGGAATCAAATTATAAAACTGAAAGACGAACCCGACGTTGCGCGAGCGCCAAACCGCGAGCTCGGTCTCGCTCAATTCGGGGACATTGATCCCGCCGATAACGATTTTTCCTGATGTCGGTTTGTCGATACCGGCGATTAAATTGAGCAGCGTTGTCTTGCCCGATCCCGAGGGGCCCATGAACGCCAAAAATTCACCCTCGAAAATGTCCAGATTGATATTCCGCAGCACGGGGATTTCCAGCGCATCACGGTGATAGGACTTAAAGAGCGCCTGGACCTGTATGAGAGCATCCATCTGGCGAACGCCTTTTCATTTTTGGCCCAAACTGACTTTCGTGCCGTTTTTAATCCGATCTTCCGCTTTGCTGATCACGCGATCGCCTTCCTTGAGCCCGCCGGTGATCTCGATAAGGTTGCCTAATTTTCGGCCGGTGGTCACAGGCACCTCGACGGCGCGGTCTTCGTTGACTTGAAACACCACGTCGCGGCCGTTCCGCGCAGCCACTGCGGCTGCGGGCACGGTCAGCAACGGTTTAACCGTCGTCGCGTCCGCGCTCGTTCCGTGCGCGAGAAAAGTGACTTTCGCCCCCATCTCCGGCAGGACCCGCTGGTCGTATTCCTTGAACCTTATTTTCACCATCACCGTTGCTTTCGCTCGATCGGCGGTGGGAACGATATTGCTGACGTACCCTGGATAGCGGTGTTGCGGATACGCATCCAAAGTAATCTCGCAATTCTGCTCAGCGGCTACCCGCGTGATGTTGGCTTCCGAAACGTCGGCATCCACTTCGAGTGATGACATGTCGGCAATGGTCACGACGGCCGCTTTGGAGCTCGCGGCGCCGGCGAGCGGTGCGACGATCTCGCCGACATCAGCATTCTTCTTCAACACGGTGCCATCAAATGGCGCAACAATGCGTGTATTCTCTACAGCGACTTCGGCTTCTCGGACCCCGTATTTGGCCGCCTCGATGGTGGAAACCACGCGCTTGTAACGCGCCTCCGCTGCATCGTGGTCCGCCTGCGAAACTGCCCGTGTGCCGATCACGGCGCGCATACGTTCGTAATTTTTTCTTGCGTCGTCGAGATCCGCTTCGGCGACCCGCAGATTTTCTCGCGCGCGCCTCAGTGTGGCCATGACGTCCGAATCATCCAATCGCGCAATCACTTGCCCCTTCTTTACGCGGTCGCCCTCCTCGACGGCGAGATAAACCAGCGTGCCGGTGCCTTTGGAAGCCACTGCGGCTTTGCGCCGCGCGACCACATAGCCGCTGGCTGTCAAAACTGCGTTGGCTTGGGACGGAGAAGTGAATGTGACCGTGGCGAGTTGGACTTCAACTCCGGGATCGAGCCAATGCTTAAGCGCCAGACCAACCGCAACCAGCAAAAGGACGGCTGTCGTCCAGATAACGATTCGACTGCGCGACCGCCGTTTATGTGGCAACTGACTCGCTGACCGATCGATCCTCAACGAAGACAAGTCCGAGCCCGAAGTAGCCATAAAATATTCAAGAGTACGGGGAATTCCTGGTTTTGCAAGACAATCGCCGGATGCTACTTTACTCCTATGAGCCAACCGACTACCTGGAATCCGGAGAGCTACGCGCGCGACGCGCGATTCGTTTCCGATCTCGGCGAACCGCTATTGCAAATTCTTGATCCTAAACCCGGTGAGCTGATTCTGGATCTCGGATGCGGCGACGGCACGCTGGGCGAAAAAATTGCCGCTCGGAGCAACCTCGTGGGTGTGGATTCCAGTATGCCGTTCCTGAAATCCACGCGCGGCCGCGATCTGACGGTGGTACAAATGGATGGTCAGCAACTCGCGCTCAAGCGTTGCTTCGATGCGGTGTTTTCAAATGCGGCGCTGCACTGGATGAAGCGGCCAGAAAAGGTGCTCGAAGGTATCGCCAATTGCCTCAAACCGCACGGACGATTCGTCGGCGAATTCGGCGGCCAAGGCAATGTCGAAACCATACGCGCGGCTCTGCATGCCGGACTGCGCAAGCGCTCCATCGATCCGTGGCAATTCGATCCGTGGTACTATCCGGCAGCCGAAGAATATAGCGAATTGCTAAAGCGCATCGGCTTCCTTGTTCGTTACATCGAAATCATTCCCCGGCCGACAAAGCTTCCCGGTGATATTGTCCAATGGTTGGAATTGTTCGCTCAACCGTTTACGAAATCGCTCACCGACGCAGACAAGCAGGAATTTATTCACGAAGTGCGTGAGGCGCTTCAATGCCGGCTTCGCCAATCAGACGGTACTTGGTACGCAGACTACGTACGGCTCCGTTTCAGCGCTGAGCTGCACCATACGTAGTGAAGTCTATAACTCGTTTTACAGTTTGAATGGCTCGAACGATTTGAACTGTTTGAACTCCAACTAAAGCCGGAACCCGCCGTACACCACCATCGTGGTAAACTTCCAGAAGCAATCGACATCGACGAATCCCGCCTCCTTGAGCCAGGCAAGTTCTTGCTCGAGATAACCATTATTGTGCGGTCCGTGATAACTGCTCGGAGTGGCGGCGCGCACTTCCGCTAGATTGGTTTTGCCGTCGCTTGACCGTCTCACAAACTCGTCGAGATATCCGTCGCGAGCGCGCCGATATCGCTCTTTTAAGCTCTCCGTCGGCGCCCGGACGTTATCGGCGTTGATGAAACAGCCGCCGGGGCGCAGCAAGGAGAAAACTTCTTTGAAGATGTCGCGCCGTCGTTCGTGTTCGGTGAAGTGATGCAACGCTCGCGCCGAGATGACGGCATCGAAATCCGCATTCACCGAGTTGAGCCAGTGGGAGGATTCAAGCGATCCTTGAATAAAGCTCATGCGATCCATTAACTCCCCATTGCGCTCTCGCCCAAGCTTCAGCATCGCTTCCGAAGCATCAAGACAGACCGCGGTTGCCGCCGATCGCTCTCGCAAAACCGCCGCCGCGAGCGCGCCATAACCCGCGCCAATGTCTAGGACGCGCATCGCTGTATCAATCGGATGCGGAATCATCCGTAACACCATGGCGATCTGCGGTTCGCGAATGGGCGTCTGCCAATCACCTTTCGTAGCCCAGCGCTCGACAAATTCGCGGCTGCCCCATGTCTCCTGCCACTCAGAATGTTTTCCATCGGACGAGCATTCGATTGTCGACATATTACCTCCGTCGGGAGTGTCTCGGACGATGTCGTTCTGAGCAGTCAGCGAAGAATCTTGCATTTTCTCCACATAGCAAAGGCGAGAGCTTCAGCCAGCGCCTCCAGATGACACCTTGGCCGCATCGAAAAGTTTTTCTATACATAGCTATTTGACCTAGACCCCACTGTCAACGTGATCCCTTGCAACTCCGTTGAGATTGCTGTTATGCGATTAAAAACTACGCCGCGGGAGAAACTCCATTGCAATTCTGCAGACTTTATACCGGCGATGACGGCCGATCTCATTTCGAGGACCTAGATCAATCCGCAGGATCGAAGCATTTTTTGGCGACGCTTCCGGTCAAAACACTGGTGTTCAAGAACGACACCAATCGCGACGATCTGCACGGCTGGCACACCGCGCCGCGCCGGCAGTGGTGTATTACGCTTTCGGGAACGGTCGAGATCGGCATTGGCGACGGCACCAGGCGAGTGTTCGGCCCGGGTGATGTTTTTCTTGCCGAAGACGTCACCGGCGAGGGTCACACAGCCGTGCCCGTGGATTGGGTGCGGGCATTCGCCCATTTATAGGAAGAATGACAGCCGAGTAAGGCGGAAAGAAAATTACAAACCCGTCGCAGCTCGGCTCACGCGCACAAAAAATTACGAATAATCTGATGAACCGCCTCCGGAGCACTGGCGAAATAGTTGTGTTTTTGTCCCGGCAAGACGACGAACTGAACACCGGGAATCGCTTTCGCCAATATCTCCGATGAGGCACGATGCGTCATCGCCAGGTTCGGATCGCCTTCGTGTTCTCCCACCATGACCAACGTCGGCACCCGAATATTCTTCAGTCGGTCACGCGTGTCATGGCCTTGCCGGGCCAACACGTGGCGCAGGTAAAATTCCACCGGACAAAGATTCGCAAGCCTCGTCCGAAAGAACTCGTCGACACGTTCTGCGTGAGTGGTGACAAATTCATCCGTGAACCCTACTTGGATTGTGTGCTCCCTCACGTATTTGGGATAGCCCCACTCGATCATCTCTTTCACCATCGTGAGGGGTAGACCTGTGGCGCCCGGAAAAGCCGCGCCCGTGGAAGCCAGAATTAGCCGGCTCACGCGTTCTGGATAGTCCAAGGCAAGAAGTTGTGCCACCCGTCCGCCCATGGAATGGCCGAGTATAACGGCATCGCGCACGTTTAACTGCTCGAGAACTACCGCGGCATCGTCGCAAAACATCTGCGTCGTGTAGTCGATCGACGGTTTGCTCGATTTTCCGGTGCCGCGATAATCATGGATAATCACCAGGTGGTCTTTTGAAAACTCAGGAACTTGATAGAGCTTCCAAATGTCGCCGTCGCAGGCGGTTTCGCTGAAGAAAACGAATGGCCGTCCCGTGCCGTGCGCTTCATAAAAGATTTCAGCGTCGTTGACGCGAACAGTTGGCATGGATCCCTCGCGCACTACTCTCTGATGAATTCCCGGATGAGCCGGTGAGCTTCATCCGGATTCGAAAAGAAATAACTATGGCGCTCATTGGGCAGCACCACGAGTTTTGACTTGGGAATATCCCTGGCCAAAATTTCCGACGACATCCGGTGATTGATTTCGCTGGTCATGTTCTGGTCGCCTTCACCGACAAGAATCAAGGTCGGTTGCTTGATCTCTTTTAGTCTCTGGCTCGTGTCGTGGCTTTGGCGCGCAATCAGATGGCGCAGATAGAATTCTACCGGGCAGAGATTGTGCATTCTCACCTTCAGGTAATTTTCTATCTTCTCCGGATGTTTCTTGACGTAGTCTTCGGTCCAACCGACGAGAATCGTATGCTCCCGTTCGTATTTGTCGTAGCCCCATTCGATCATCTCTTTGCAGATTTTCAACGGTAACCCCTTGGTCTGCGGATAATGCGCGCCCGTGGATGCCAGCACGAGCTTGTGGACCTTTTTAGGATGATCAAGCGCCAGGAGCTGCGCCACTCTGCCGCCCATCGAGTGGCCGACGACAATCGCGTCTTCCGCATCAAGATGATCCATCAACGCGATGACATCGTCGGCAAACATCCGCGTGGTGTAATCGATGGAAGGTTTGCTCGATTGTCCGGTGCCGCGATAATCGTGAATGATCACCCGATGGTCTCGGGAAAACTCCGGCACCTGGTTGATTTTCCACACCTCGCCATCGCAAGCCGTCTCGCTCAGAAAGACCATGGGCTGGCCTTGGCCGTGTTCTTCGTAGTAGATCTCGACGTCATTCAATCTGACTTTCGGCATGGCACGCTCCTCTGTCCGTTAAACTCGATGCATAATTGAACGGATTTCATTTGGCAATACGGTCGGGAACAGTCAGAGGATCATGAAACATTCCTCGCGTTGTCATTTTCGAACGACATGAGAAATCATTCTCAAAAAACGCCATGGTCTATTCCTTGACTCCAGCACTCCGCGGGAATATTGCGGACCTGCGGCGCATTTTAAACAGCTCGGAGGCTTCGTGAGCAAACATTTCGCTTTATTCATCGCTTCGCTCTTATTGCTTTCTTCCGCTCGATTTGCGGCATCTCAGGAGATGATTAAGCTGCCGTTTCCCTACGGTCCACTAGGGCTCAATAGCATCCCTTGGGTGGTCGCGAAGGAACGGCGCTTTTTTGAAAAAAACGGCCTCGATGTCGATATGGTTTACGTCGGCGCATCCGCTGTGATCGTGCAATCGATGTTATCGGGGTCTGCCAACGTTGCCGGCTTCGGCGGCCCGGCAGTGATCACCAACGTGCTGCGCGGCGGCGACATCATTCAGGTCGCGGCAATGGCGCCTTATTTTACACAGTCGCTGCTCGTTAGGCCGGACATTCGCGATATGAAAAATCTCCAGGGTAAAAAGATCGGCATCACGCGGTTTGGTTCTGTCACTGATTTCGCGCTGAGAACCTTGATCGAGCGCTATAATCTAAAGGACATCAACATGCTGCAAATGGGCGGCTTTCCCGAAGCGGTTGCCGGATTGTCACGCGGGGCGATCGATGGCGCCGTCCTGTCACCGCCCCATGGCTTTCGGATGGTCAAAGAAGGCTTTCGCGAGCTCGTAACGCCGAAGGACCTGCGTGGGTTGGGCAGCGGGTTTATGACTCAAGGCATCGTGGCGCGAAGATCCTTCGCCGCGGCGCATCGCGACGTGGTGGTGCGCGTTATCAAATCGACGATCGAAGGGACCCGATACGCTATGGCGAACGAGGATTACACCAAACGCCTGATTGCCAAATACCTCGGTATTAGCGACAACGATCTGCTGCGGCAAAGCTTTCTATACGTGACGGAAACTTTCGTTCGCGAGCCATTTGTGCCGGAAAGCACAATGCAGTCGATGGTGCAACGTATGGTGCAGGTGAATATGATCGACGCCAAGTCCGCGCAAGCAACTCCCACGAGCGCTTACTTCGATAACAGCTACGTCACAGAGCTCAAGCAATCGGGTTTCCTCGATGGTATTTGGAAATAGATTATGAAGATCGGAGATGACGCAAATTCTCGGCAGTTTTCAAACTGATTCGCTTGACCGCCAGCCGGCCATCTAATACTTAAGAAGAACTCAACCGAGCCTCGTGCTGTGGAGGGTTAAGCATGTTTCTGCAAGCGCTGAGCTGTGTCATTGTCGTGGCCATCGCGCTTCTGGCCTATCGACCTGTCGAAGCACAAGATCGAGTGCGATTGGGCCTCAGCTCCATTAGCGCGACATCCGGCAGCATCTGGGTCGCAGAAGAAAAGGGCCTATTCAAAAAGCAAGGTGTCAATGTCGAGGTGATTTTTATCGGTGGCGGTGCCTCGCGCGTCGTCAGCGCCCTGCTTTCCGGAGAAATTCAGTTTTCCGTCGGCGGCGGAGATGCAGTCATTCGAGCCGCTCTGCGCGGCGCCGACACCGTCTTGACCGCTTCGCCGATGAATCGCGGCCTGCAACGTTTGATCGTCCGACCCGACATCAAGACACCCGCCGAGCTTAAAGGAAAGCGCGTTGCGATCACCCGATTCGGCTCGGCCGGACACTGGGCCTTTCAATTGTTCGTTAGAAAATGGGGTATGCGGCCGGAGGATTTTCAGCTCATTCAGCTCGACTCGTCACCGGCTATGTTCGCCAGTCTGGAGAAAGGCGGCTGCGATGCCGCGGTGCTGACGATGCCGTCGTTTTTCGTTGCCGAGGAACGCGGCTTTCGCACGTTAGCAGACCCTGCGGATATGGACATTTACTACTTGCAAAATACCGTGGACAGCACGCGGAGCTATTTGCGTGCCAATCGCAGCCAAGCTGTGCGTTTCGTCAAGGGACTGATTGAAGGTATCGCTTACTTTAAGAAATACAAAAAAGAGAGTTTGGATGTCCTGCAAAAAAAGCTGCGTATTCAATCTTCGCAGGAGAAAAACATCCGCTATCTCGAGGCCTCGTACAATCTGTTGGCAACGAAATACTATAACCAGGTTCCGTACGCCACGCCGAAGGCCATTGAAACTTCGCTCGAGTTCATCGCTGCTGAAGATCCTAAAGCCAAAAACGCGGACGCGAAGCTGTTCGTCGACGACAGTATTGTCAAAGAAATAGAGACAAGCGGCTTTATCAAACAGTTGTACGACACGGAATACCGGTAAAGACAATTGGGACGTTCAAACCGTTCAAAATGTTCGAACAGTTCAATCCGTGAAAACGAAATGCCCGACGATTTGAACTATTTGAAGCGCTTTAACGTTTCGAACGCTAAGGAGTTCTGATGCCTGACTACAAAGAAATCCTCTACGAGAAGCAACGCGGCGGTGTCTTGATTACCCTTAACCGTCCCGAGGCGCTGAACGCGATCACGCGGCCGATGTTGAAGGAATTGCACCACGCCCTCGACGAGGCCGAAGCTGATCCGGAAATTCGAGCCGTCGTCATCACCGGCGCCGGCCGCGCCTTCAGCTCTGGTTTCGATCAGGCAACCACTAGCGGTCGACGCCGCGATATTCAATGGCCGTATGGAATTCAAAGCGGCATGAGCGCCGCCGATCTGATGAATTATTGGAGCGCCGATGATGTCAAACTGATCCGGATTTTTGAGCTATCGAAGCCGGTGATCGGTGCCGTTCGCGGGTGGGCCATGGGCGGCGGCTGCTGGCTCGCGCTCTATACCCATATCACGATTGCCGCGGAGGACGCGGTGTTCGCCCAGCCCGAAGTGCGCCACGGCTCGAACACGACGTTCATGTGGACGCTGCTCGCCGGATTCAAAAATGCGCTGCGGTACGGCTTGGTGGGCGATCACGTGGATGCTCACGAGGCGCTGCGCATCGGCTTGATCAACAAAGTCGTTCCCGTCGATGATCTGTTGGAAGAATGTTTCAAGATCGTCGAGCGCATCGCGCACGTTCCCCCCGAGACGGTCAAGATCAACCTGCAAATCTCGACCATGGGCCTGCAAATGATGGGATTGCGCGACGCGCTGCGGATGGATGAAACGTTATCGATTCCCGCGCACATGATGCTGAATGAAAAATTTCGCCGCCCGCTCGATGAAGCGCGCGCGAGCCAAGGGACTAAAGCTTACCTTCAACTGCGCGACGGCCCGTTTCAGCCCGAACCGTTCGGCCCGAGAGCGAAGAAGAAGCCGGTTTAGTCGACGTTTGAGCGTGAACACTCTATCCAAAAATCGACGGCGCCACTCACCACGATTGCCAGACTATGACTACGCACAAGTCGGAGCATATTTCGTCACGATTGTGACGAACCAGCGTATCTGCCGATTTGGAAACATTATCGCTGGCGAAATGCAGCTCAACCCAAATGGTTTACAAGCCCAATTGGTATGGAGTGAATTGCCGGAACACTTCAAGTGCGTCAAAACGGATGCATTCGTAATCATGCCGAATCATGTCCATGGAATCATTCACATTACCGATCCTGTAGGGGCGCAGCACGCTGCGCCCGCGAATGGACAAGTTCAACCTCGCTCGCTAGGCGCCATCGTTCGTTCTTTTAAGTCAGCCGTTACGAAACGCTACAACGAACAACATCGTGATTCAGAAGCGACACTCTGGCAACGAAACTACTATGATCATGTTATCCGCGACGAAAATGCTCTGACACGTATCCGGGAATATATCACGACTAATCCGGCTCGATGGTCTCTCGATCCTGAGAACCCATTCGCGGCACAACCGGAAACGAAAGATTTGTTGCTGTGATCAATAGCGGCCCTCCGCATGCGAGGGCGCAGCGTGCTGCGCCCCTACATCTAAAATCGAGGTAGGTTTGCAATCCAATCAACTTGACAACGACCTCACCACCTGGCGCGATCTCTCCCCGCTCCATGAACCCGCGCTCGGTTGCGGTCGTCGGCGCATCGCAACGGACGGACGCGCTGCCGAACCGCGAGCCACGCGGAAATCGGGTGATCAGAAACTTGAAAAACTTCGGGTATCCGGGCCGAATCGTTGCTATTAATCCAAAATACCGCGAAGTCATGGATTGCTCCTGCTATCCGGATCTGGCGACGATTCCCGAACCGGTAGACTGCGTCGTCTTGGCGGTGCCCAATCGCTTTGTACCCGATTTGTTAGAAGCCGCTACAGACGCCGGTGTTCGCGCCGCCGTGGTATTCGCTGCTGGATTCGCCGAGACCGGGGCTGAGGGGAAAAATCGCCAGGCGCGCCTCGAAACGCTGTCGCGCGAGCGTGGATTTCTCATCTGCGGCCCGAACTGTTATGGCGTGCTCAATGTCTTTGGCAAGGCGCCATTGTTCGCGTCCAGCATTCCTCCTGGCTTTCTTGCGGGGCCGGTCGCGCTGGTTTCCCAAAGCGGCGGCCTGAGCACGACCATCGCCAACGCCTTGATGCTCAATCGCCACGTTGGCCTCAGCCATATCGTATCCTGCGGCAATCAGTCCGGCGCCACCTTCGAGGAATACTTTAATTATTTCCTGGAGGATAAAAACACGCAGGTCATTGCCGCCTTTGTCGAGGGATTTAAACAGCCCGAAAAATTGCTCGCCGTCGCGCGCAAAGCCGTCGAGTATCATAAGCCGTTGATCATCCTGAAGGGCGGCCGATCCGAAGTTTCCAAACGCGCCGCCGCTACCCACTCCGGTTCTCTTGCCGGCGCCGCGGAAGTCGTCGATGCAGCATTTCGTCAGGGCGGCATCGTTTCGGTGCGTAGTTTGAACGAGCTAATTGACGCGGTCAGTGTTTTTTCTTGCGAGAAATTCGTAAAACTCTATGTCGGTGGCCGACGCATCGGCGTGGTGAGCGGTTCCGGTGGCGAATGCACGCTCGTCTCCGACGCGGCGGCGAACGTTGGTCTGGAGGTACCAGAATTGACCGAGGCGACAAAATCGCAACTTCAGCAAGCGGTAGCGGATTTCGGCAACATGAATAACCCGCTCGATGGCACCGGCGCCATGTACGACGATCCCAGTATTTTTCCGCGACTGCTTCAGGGGCTGATCGACGACGCCAATATAGACGTCGTCACGGTCAATCTCGAGGCCAACGATCCCCGGCCAAAAGAGCTCAAAAGTGGTAACCGCTTTGCCGCAGCTATCGAAAAAGCCGCCGGCTCGAGCACAAAGCCGATCACCTGTTTCAGCTCCGTCGTCGGTGGGCCGGTGGATCCCGAAATTCTTTTGCCGTTGCGAGCAGCCGGCGTACCGCTCATGGAGGGCGCCGAGTGCGCCACATCGACAATTCAAAAACTCGCCGAATACTACGAGTTCCAAAAAAATAGCAGTACACAAACTACCACGCCGACTTTTGAGCGGCTCGATAAAAAACTTTCCAGCGGGATTATGCCTGCGGAAGCCGCGTTTCAACTTTTTCAACATTTCAGCATTCCAACCGCTCCTATTCTATTTGCCCGTTCGGCCGACGAGGTAGCGCTCGCTGCCGAGCGCGTCGGTTTTCCGGTAGTGCTGAAAATTGAATCGCCCGACATTACGCACAAAAGCGACGTCGGAGGCGTGGCATTAGGACTCGCGAACGTCAACGACGTACGCGTCGCCTACGAGCGCATGAACAGTCAGGTTGCACAGCGCGCGCCGACGGCGAAAATCGCCGGCGTGATCGTGCAGCGCATGGCAGGCGCAGGCGTGGAGATGATTCTCGGCATCAATCGTGACCCACTGTTCGGCCCGGTGGTGCTGTGCGGCTTTGGCGGCATTCTCGTCGAATTGCTCAAAGATATCGTTGTCGGGATTCCGCCGTTGTCTTTTGAGCAAGCACGGGAAATGATTGAGCGTTTGCGCGGCTTTCCGATTCTTGCCGGTGTGCGCGGCAAACCTGCCGCCGATATCGATTCATTGTGTCAGGCGATCGTCAACGTTTCGCGTCTTGCAGTTAGCCTGGGCGACAGGCTCGCGGGTTTGGACATCAACCCGTTGATCGTCTTGGCAAAAGGAGAAGGCGCCATCGCGGTCGACGCAGTCGTGGAGATACGATAATGGAGGACACTTACCTCAAGATTACGCAGGATACCGGAACGTCATTCTCGCGAAAGCGGGAATCCAGGTTACAATCCTGCGCCTGGATCCCGGCTCGAACTACGCTTGGCCGGGCTGACGGCACGATTTTGTGCAATCGTAAGTACAATCCTCCGAGGATGGAGCAAGTGTGAAAGAGTTGGTTAAGCTATTTTCAGTTGTTCTGAGTATATTCGCGATTTTTCCAATGACTCTCTTCGCGCAATCCAAACCCCTCAAGGAGGTACGCGTGCCCTACGCGCTCGGCGGATCGACCAGTTTTTTTTGGGTTGCGCACCGCTCGGGCTCCTTTGAAAAACATGGATTGAAGGTGCTGCCGATTTTCATGCGCGGCGGCCGCGAAGCGGTGCAGGCGCTCATCTCGCGCGATGTCAGCATGCTCCAACAGGGAAGCTCGGGTGTCATTCTCGCGTGGGCACAAGGAGCCAAGGACCTCGCGGTTATCGGCGCGACCGGCAACAAACTCGATTACGTTTTTGTCAGCAGTCCCGCCATAAAAAAGCCTGCAGATCTCAAGGGCAAACGAATTGCCATCAGTCAGTTGGGCGCCAGCACGGACTTTATCGCTCGCCTGGCCGTACGCCAGCTCGGCCTCAATGAGAAGGACGTAGCGCTAATCGCGCTGGGCGCTCAGGGAGAACGCTGGGCGGCGCTTGCCGGCGGGCACGTGGATGCCTCGGTCTTTCAGCCGCCGATCACGGTGCGCGCACGCAAAACCGGGTTGCCCGTCTGGGTCGATTTCTCCAAAACGGATTATGAATACGTCGTCGCCGGACCGGTCACGACCCGATCGTTCATCAAGACCGATCGCGAAACCGTGATAAATTTCATGCGCGGCCTCGCCGATGGGATGGATTTTTATCGCGATGAGAAAAACAAGGACGCCGTAATTAAATACCTTGGCGAGTTTTACAAATCCAACAACACCGAAGAGCTGGAAGAGACGCGCCGCGTTTACACGCAGGTATCGCCCGGACTCCCCGTGGTCACTGTCAAATCGATGGAAAACATGATTGCCAGCGATAAGCTGCTCTCGACCATGAGCATCAACGGCGCCGATGTGATGGATCTCTCGTTCTTGAAGCAGCTGGAGGAAGAGCGGAAAAATAAGAAATGATAGTTTAACCCGTTTAAGCCGTTCAAAATGTCCCCTACCTGTTTCCTCCCCGCGACGCGGGGGAGGATGAAGGAGGGGGTGAGCGGTTTGACTCTTAAAGGAGCTTGCATGCCCGAATACCAAGAAATCCTTTACGAAAAAAAACGCGCCGGCGCTCTGATCACGCTCAACCGGCCGGATGCGATGAACGCCATCAGCCGAAGCATGATCAAAGAGTTGCACCAGGCCTTAGACGAAGTCGAGGAGGACAATGAAGTCCGCGCTGTCGTGCTCACCGGCGCGGGCCGCGCGTTCTCCGCCGGCATGGATCAAGGCAATCGCGCCGGCCGACGCCGCGATATTCATTGGCCTTACGGTATTGTGCACGGTCAAACTGCCGCCGAAGTGCTCGATTCGTGGCGCGTCGATCCGCGTAATTTTCGGCGTATGTGGGAGTTCGGCAAACCGATTATCGGCGCGATCAACGGCTGGGCCATGGGCGCCGGCTCCTGGCTTTCGCTCTACACGCATATCACGCTCGCCTCTGAGAACGCGGTGTTCGCTCAGCCCGAAGTCCGCCACGGCTCCAACACGAGCTTCATGTGGACTCTGCTCGGCGGCTATAAGAACGCGCTCCGCTACGGTCTCACCGGTGATCACATCGATGCTCATGAAGCCCTGCGCATCGGCTTGGTCGTCAAGGTCGTGCCCGCCGACCAATTGCTCGATGAGTGCTTCAACATTGTCGAACGGATCGCCAAGGTGCCGCCCGAAACCGTGAAGATTAATCTGCAGGTCGCCACGTTGGGCCTCGATATGATGGGCCTTCGCGATGCGCTGACCTATGACAAGCAAATGTCCGCGCCGGCGCACGTGATGCTCCGTGAAGAATTACGTAAACCGCTGGACGATGCGCGCGCCAACAAAGGGATTCGGGAATACCTGCAAATGCGCGACGGTCCGTTTCAACCCGAGCCGTTTGGACCCCGAGCAAAAAAGAAACCGGAGTAATGGAACACTCGAGTCTTGGATCTGAATCGCCAATATCGTCACGCCAATTGAGAGGAGCAGTTCATGCCTGATTACAAAACCATTCTTTATCAAAAGCAGCGCAGCGGCGTACTCATCACGCTCAATCGCCCTAAGGAGCTGAATGCGCTGAACCAACAACTGATGAGCGAGCTGGATCAGGCGCTGGCCGAGGCCGAAAATGATCCTGAGATTCGCGGCGTGATCCTCACCGGCGCGAACGGCGCCTTTTCCGTGGGCGAAGATATCAGCGAAGACAATGATCCGGCGACCGCATGGCCCTACGGCGTTCCTGAAGGAACATCGCTGAACCAAGTGTACAATCGATTCAGAGACGCCGATCGCAAAGACATTCTGCAGCGGCAACTCAATCGCTGGCTCTATTCGAAACCGATCGTCGCCGCGGTGAGCGGCTGGTGCCTGGGTGCCGGCGCATCCCTCGCCCTCACCTGCCACATTACCATCGCCGCGGATGATGCCGTTTTCGGCCAGCCGCAAGTAAGACATGCGGCCAACACTGATTTTATCTGGGTCGCCTTGGCAGGATTCAAAAACGCGCTGCGCTACTCGCTTACCGGCGATCATATCGACGCGAAGGAGGCGCTGCGCATCGGTTTGATCAATCAAGTCGTGCCGAAAGCGGAACTATTGGAGACCTGCTTCAAGTATGTCGAGCGCATCGCTCATGTGCCGCCCGAGACGGTAAAGATCAACTTGCACATTTCGACGCAAGGGCTAGAAATGATGGGGCTGCGCAAAGCCTGGACACTTAATGCCGAGCTCTCGGCGATGGCCCGCCTGAGCAAACGCGAGGAGTTTAACAAAAGCTTGGAAGAAGCGAGACGACAAGGCGGGATCGAGGCATTCTTACGCGAACGCGACGCGCCGTTTCAACCCGAGCCGTTCGGACCTAAGGCGAAAAAAACGTAAGACGCGAGGCCCGACACCAGCCGGCGTGATGGAGTGCTGGAGTAATGGAGTATTGGTTCGAAACCACCGATCCAGAACTTCATTACTCCAGTACCCCATTCAGTTTTACCTTTTCGTAATGGCTCTCGTTAATTGCAGCCACTTGTCCTCCGCCTTCTCATACTCAGCGCTGGTCATGCCGCGCTCGGGATATTCCCGCTTGAAGGGATAATCTTTCCAGGCTACACCGTAGCGAAACTGCTCCATCAGCTTCTGACCGTCGGCGCCGATCACAAAATCCGTGAAGAGCAGCGCCGCATGCGGATGAGGCGCATTGGCAATGATCGCCGAACCGCCGGCGTTCGCCGGCGCCACATCGAGCGGCACCCACTCCACTGGCGCCTTGCGCTCTTTCATCACCGCCACTTGGTTGCGAAAAACGACAAAGGAGCCGGCGACTTCGCCGGCCGCAATGAGATCGAGAAATCCCGCGCTCGATGCTTTGAACAAACGAATCTCCTGCGCCTGAAGCCGTTTGACGAATTCCTCGCCTTTGACCTTGATCATGGCGCCGATCACGCGGCTCGTCGAGCTCTCCGTCGTTACCGCCAATTTGCCTTTGAGCTCCGGGCGCAGCAGCTCCTGGAAATTCTTCGGCACCTCCGCCGGTGCGATCATTCGTGTATTGTAGCCAAACCCCAAATAGGCCTCGCGATCGGTCACCCAATAGATCCGTTTCGCATCAAACTTGGTTTTGGCTTCATCAGGATATCTGGCCAGCTCGGGCGAGGTGTACGGCTTTAGCAGTCCGCCCTCGCGCAGCATCATCAACAAACCCGGCGTACTCTCCAGTGCGTCGGCAACAAAACGTCCCGCTTGCGCTTCGTTGATCAGCCGCGGCCCCAAGTCCGTGCTGCCGCCGCGATAAACATCAATCGCGACAGTTGGATATTTTCTTTTGAACGCCTCCACCAGCTCGCGGTAAACACCGGAAAGTGAGGTGTACCAGACAATCTTACCTTCCGCCTCGGCGCCTTCGAGCAAAATCTGCTGTCGATCCGGACCGGTGTACGTCGCAAGTTCATCCAGCGTTCGCGGTTTTCGCGCCTGTGCTCCCAGGAAGGAAGGCATCGTTACCATCAAGAACATCATCAGAGTCAACAATTTCATTCGGTTCTCCTCCCGCACGTCTTCATTAGCTCGTCCGGGTTACCATGTTTGGAAGAACTCGATCAACAGGACGTGCTATTCCTGCAGTGAGTACGCAAGAATCGCTTTACGAAATTGTTGCGCCGCAAAGAAAATCCGCCACAGGACGTCATTCCGGGCAAGCTGGCGACAGCTAGCGCGACCCGCAATCCAGGACTTCACCAAAGTGCAAACTCCCTGAGAAATCTCATTTTGCTGAAGCAGAACCGGAATCGAAACGTTGACCCGAAGACTGAATCGGAATATAGGGCAGTTGACGATCCGTTTATGATGATCAAAAGAATCGATTATTTAGTTGGCGAATGGAGAGAACCCTATGCTCGGCGGCCATGCGGTAGCTCAATGTCTGAAAAACGAAGGCGTGCGACATATTTTCAGCGTACCGGGCGAAAGCTATATTGCAGTCGTCGATGGTCTGGTCAATTTTCCGGAAGTGAAGCTCATCACCAATCGGCAGGAAGGCTGCGCCGCCTTTATGGCCGAAGGCTACGCTAAAGCGACGCGCACGCCCGGCGTTTGTATCGTCACACGCGGACCCGGCGCGACCAATGCAAGCATCGCGCTGCACAGCGCGAGATACGATTCTGCTCCCATGGTCCTGTTGGTTGGCCAAGTGAGCCGCGCGGCGCGCGGACGCGAGGCCGGACAAGAGCTCGACTACACGCATCTGTTCGGCACGATTGCCAAATGGGTGATCGAGATCAATGACCCCAAACAAATTCCGCGCATCGTCAGCCGCGCTTTCCACATCGCGCGCAGCGGCCGGCCTGGTCCCGTGGTTGTCGCGCTACCTCGCGATGTCACCGAGACGGATACGGAAATAGCGATGGTCGATCCCTACCCCGTCATAAAACCCAGTCCTGATCCGGCGGTCATCGAATCCTTGATCGGCCGCATCAACGCTGCGCAAAAGCCGGTGCTGTTGATCGGCTCCGGCACGCAATACTCGCATGCTTGGCAGGAGGTGATCGACTTCGCAGAAAAATTTCAGCTTCCGGTGCTGACGTCTTACAAGCGCCAGGACGCGTTTCCGAACAATCACCCGAACTACGCGGGAAACATGCTGACGTCGAATAAGCATGCGCAAAATCTTGCTTATCATGAAAGCGATCTCTTGATTGTGCTCGGCAGCCGGCTCAATCAGCAGACGACCGCGGGCTTCACTTACCCCCGCCCTGGCCAGCCGTTCGTTCAGATCGATGCCGACGAGGAAAATATCGGCCAGAATGTGCGCCCGGAAACTGGCATCGTTGCCGATGCAAAACAGGTTCTGCTCGCGGCATTGAAACATCCCGCGCCGCGCCCTAACGAGAGCCGAGCATCATGGATCAGCGAGCATCATGCGGAGCAAAAAAGATATTGCGCGCCTAAAGAACGGCCCACGCGCAAAGTGTCAATGGAAAGGGTGATGATAGACCTCAAAAGCGCCATGCCCGCTGATGCAATCACGACTACGGACGCCGGAAGCTTCGGGCAGTGGCAGCAGCGCTACATCGAATTCGATCATCCGGACTCCTACATTTCACCGACGCTCGGCTGCATGGGTCCGGGCATGCCCTCGGCGGTTGCTGCCAAGCTAGCGCATCCGCATCGCGCCGTGATCGCCCATATCGGCGACGGCGGGTTTCTCATGACCGGCCAGGAACTCGCGACCGCCAAGCAGTACGGCGCACCGATCATCGCGATCGTCTACAACAACGAAGGCTACAACTCGATCCGCATGCATCAGGAGGCGCAGTATCCCGGCCGTCAACACGGCGTCGCACTCAACAAT
>Ga0207650_10000525_pt1 | contig 31391 bp, 29 predicted proteins | sample KBSS63metaG_FD_184325 | JGI IMG/M metagenome (GOLD analysis project Ga0207650, IMG submission 184325) | Switchgrass rhizosphere microbial communities from Kellogg Biological Station, Michigan, USA - KBS S6-3 metaG (SPAdes) (version 2) | ecosystem: Host-associated > Plants > Roots > Rhizosphere...
CTGGTTCAATCGCTTCCGCAAGCTGCTCGTGCGCTACGAGAAGCTCGAGCGCAGCTTCCGCGCTTTGAACCACCTCGCCGCAGCGATCATCACGTTCCGGAAGGTGCCACTTGCTGTAAATATTATTTACGGATAAGTTCTTAGCCCGCAGCCATCAGCCGGTCGAGCGCTTCCCGATAGCGCGCCGCGGTCGCGGCGACCACGTCCGGCGGCAACGACGGCGCCGGCGCCTTCTTGTTCCAGGGCTTGCCGTCGACGCTGACGCGCTCGAGCCAGTCGCGCACGAACTGCTTGTCGTAGCTCGCCGGGTTCTCGCCTTCGACATGGCCTTCGACCGGCCAGAACCGCGATGAGTCCGGCGTCAGCACCTCGTCCATCAAGGTCAGCGTGCCGTCGGCATCGAGCCCGAACTCGAACTTGGTGTCGGCGATGATGATGCCCTTCGACAGCGCCTTTTCCGCCGCGGCGTGGTAGAGCGCGATCGAGATCGTGCGCACACGCTCGGCGATTTCGGCGCCGACGATTCCGGTCATCGTCGCGAAGTCGATGTTCTCGTCGTGATCGCCTATCGCCGCCTTGGTCGCCGGCGTGAAGATCGGCTCGGGCAGCTTCGAGGCCAGGCGCAGCCCGGCCGGCAGCGGCACGTCGCAGACGGTGCCGCCGGCTTGGTATTCCTTCCAGCCGCTCCCGGCCAGGTAGCCGCGCACGACCGCCTCGACCGGCAACGGCTTTAACCGCTTGACCAGCATCGAACGACCCCGGACCTGGGCCCGCTCGTCGGCGCTGACGACACGCTGCGGGTCATCGCCCGTCAGGTGGTTCGGCACGATGCCGGCGAGGTGATGAAACCAGAACAACGCCATCTCGGTAAGGAGCCGCCCCTTGCCCGGGATCGGCTCGCCCATCACGACGTCGAACGCGCTGAGCCGATCGGTCGCGACCATCAGCATGCGGTCGCTGCCGACCGCATAGTTGTCGCGCACCTTGCCGCGGGCGAGCAGCGGCAGGCTGTGCAGCCGGCTTTCCAGAAGCGCGGGCTCGCCCGCGCCGGCAGCGCCCCTCAAACGACCTGCTGCGCCAGCTGGCCGCCGGCGTAGCGCTTGGCGACTTCGGTCAGGGTCTGGGCCTTGATCTTTGCGGCCTGGCCCTCGCAGCCGAACTGGATGTAGCGCTGACGGCAGATGCCCTTCGCGGCTTCGCGCGCCGGTTTCAGGTAGTCGCGCGGATCGAACTTGTCGGGGTTCTCGGCCAGGTACTTGCGGATCGCACCGGTCATCGCCAGGCGCACATCGGTGTCGATGTTGATCTTGCGGACGCCGTGCTTGATCGCTTCCTGGATCTCCTCGACCGGCACGCCGTAGGTCTCCTTCATCTTGCCGCCGTATTCGCGGATCTGCGCGAGCAGGTCCTGCGGCACGCTCGACGAGCCGTGCATCACGAGATGGGTGTTCGGAATGCGCCGGTGAATCTCCTTGATGCGACCGATCGCGAGGATGTCGCCGGTGGGCTTGCGGGTGAACTTGTAGGCGCCGTGGCTGGTGCCGATCGCGATCGCCAACGCGTCGAGCTGCGTGCGCTTGACGAAATCGGCGGCCTGTTCCGGGTCGGTCAGCAGCTGGTCGCGGGTCATCGTCGACTCGGTGCCGTGGCCGTCTTCCTTGTCGCCGCGCATCGTCTCGAGCGAGCCGAGGCAACCGAGCTCGCCCTCGACCGTGACGCCGCGCGCGTGCGCCAGATCGACGACCTTCTTCGTGACGTCGACGTTGTAGTCGTAGCTCGCGATCGTCTTGCCGTCGGCTTCGAGCGAGCCGTCCATCATCACCGAGCTAAAGCCGAGGTCGATCGCGCTGCGGCAGACGTCCGGGCTCTGGCCGTGATCCTGGTGCATGACCAGCGGTACCGCGGGCCACGATTCGATCGCGGCCTGGATCAGGTGCTTGACGAAGGCCTCGCCGGCGTACTTGCGGGCACCGGCGCTGGCCTGCAGGATGACCGGCGCGCCGACCTCGTCGGCGGCCGACATCACGGCCTGCACCTGTTCGAGGTTGTTGACGTTGAACGCGGGGATGCCGTAGCCGTTCTCGGCCGCGTGATCGAGAAGCTGGCGCATCGAAACCAGTGGCATGGGAGCCTCCAAGAAGCGAGCCGGCCGGGGCGCGGCTGTGGGTCAAAAGGCGGCGCACGCAACCGCGAAACGATCGGCGCCGGGATGCGTTTCATTGTAGCGACGCCCCTCGGGCGAACCCTTGCAGCCGTGTCGAGCGTGCGGGCAACAACGCGCGGCGGCGGCCGGCGTCAGCCGATCCGTTCGGCGGTGTAGCCCTGCTCGCGCATCGCCTGCAGGATCGCCGCAATGTGCGCGACGCCACGGGTCTGCACCACGACCTCGATCTGGACCCGCTCGACCGACAGCGACGTGAAGGCGCGCTGGTGCTGGACCTCGTCGATGTTCGCGCCGAGCCGTCCAAGCAGCATCGCGACGTCGGCCAGCGCGCCGGGCACGTCGCGGACGTCGAGGCGCAGGCGGGCCAGGCGGCCTGACTTGACCATGCCGCGCTCGATGATCTCGGCGAGCACCAGCGGCTCGATGTTGCCGCCGCAGAGGACCAGCCCGACGTGGCGACCGGCGAAACGCGCGCGGTCCTTCATCACCGCCGCGAGCCCGACGGCGCCGGCCCCCTCGACGACGGTCTTCTCGATCTCGAGCAGCATCAGGATCGCCTGCTCGATGTCGTCCTCACCGACCAGCACGACGTCGTCGACCAGGCCGCGGATCAGCGGCAAGGTCAGCGCGCCGGGCGCCTTGACGCCGATGCCGTCGGCGATCGTCGCCTGCGCACAGGCCCGGTCGCCGCCGTGCACCGAGTTCCACGCCGCCGGGAAGCGCTCGGTCTGGACGCCGACGATCTGGATGTCAGGTCGCAGCGCGCGCGCCGCGGTGGCGATGCCGCTGATCAGCCCGCCGCCGCCGATCGCGATCACCAGCGTGTCGATCGACGGCTGCTGCTCGAGCATCTCGAGCCCGATCGTGCCCTGGCCGGCGATCACCGCGAGATCGTCGTACGGGTGCACGACGGTCAGCGCGCGCTCCTTCGCGAGCTCGAGCCCGCGCTCCCGCGCATCCTCGAAGGTGTCGCCGTCGAGGACGACCTCGGCGCCGAAGCCGCGCGTGCGCTCGACCTTGACCGACGGCGCGAAACGCGGCATCACGATCGTCGCCGCGATGCCCATGCGTTCGGCGTGGTACGCGACCGCCTGGGCGTGGTTGCCGGCCGAGACCGCGAGCACCCCGTGCGCGCGCTCGTCGGCGGTGAGCTGCGCCATCTTGTTTAGCGCGCCGCGCTCCTTGAACGACGCCGTGAACTGCAGGTTCTCGAACTTGAGGAAGACGTCGCAGCCGGCCAGCTCGGTCAGCGTGCGCGACGGCAGGCACGGCGTGCGCGTGACCTCGCCGACGAGGCGCCCGGCGGCCGCGCGGATGTCGTCGACGGTCAGCGGCGAAGCCATCGCGCGACGGCCGCCTCAGCCGCCGACCCGACCGACCTTCAGCATGTTCGTTCCCCCTGGGTAGCCCATCGGCTCGCCGCAGGTGATCGCATAGGTGTCGCCTGGCTTCAGCACACCGCCCTCGACCAGCAGCAACTCGGCCCGCGCCAGCGCCTCGTCGCGGTCGGCGAAGCTCGGCATCAGCATCGGATGCACATTCCGGTAGATCGACATCCGGCGCTGCGTGCGAACTTGCGAGGTCAGCCCGAAGATCGGCACGTGGATCTTGTGGCGGCTCATCCAGAGCGCCGTCGAGCCCGATTCGGTGAGCGCGAGGATCGCCTTGCAGCCGAGGTGATAGGCGGTGAACAGCGCCGCCATCGCGATCGACTGGTCGATGCGGCCGAAGGTCTTGTTCGTGAAGCCGGCATCGAGCGATATCTCCTCGGCCAGCTCCGCCTCGACGCAGATCGTCGCCATGATCTCGACGGTCTCGACCGGATAGCGGCCGGCCGCAGTCTCGGCGCTCAGCATCACCGCGTCGGTGCCATCGAGGACCGCATTGGCGACGTCGCTGACCTCGGCGCGGGTCGGCACCGGATTGACGATCATCGACTCCATCATCTGCGTCGCGGTGATCACGAAGCGGTCCATCTCGCGGGCCAGCCGGATCATCCGCTTCTGCAGCGCCGGCACGGTCGCGTTGCCGACCTCGACCGCAAGGTCGCCGCGCGCCACCATGATGCCGTCGGACGCCTTCAGGATCTGTTCGAGCGCAGGGATCGCCTCGCTGCGCTCGATCTTCGCGATCAGCTGGGGCTTGTGGCGCCACGGTTCGCCGGCGACGTTGGCGAGCTGGCGCGCCATCTCCATGTCGGTCGCGCTCTTCGGGAAGCTGACCGCGAGGTACTCGCACTGAAACGACATCGCCGTCTTGATGTCGTCCATGTCCTTCGCGGTCAACGCCGGCGCCGTCAGCCCCCCGCCGGCCTTGTTGATGCCCTTGTTGTTCGAGAGGTCGCCGCCCGACACGACCGTGGTCCGGACCTCCTCGTCGCGCACCGAATCGACGGTCAGCTTCAAGAGGCCGTCGTTCAGCAGCAGCGTATCGCCGGGCTTCACGTCGCGCGCCAGCTCGCGATAATCGAGGCCGACCCGCTCGTTGTTGCCGAGCTCGGTCATCGCGCCGTCGAGGACAAACTTCTGGCCGGGAATCAAGGTCGTGCGGTCGCCGACGAAGCGGCCGACGCGGATCTTCGGACCCTGCAGGTCGGCCATGATCGCGACCTCCTTGCCGACCTTGCGGGCCGCCTCGCGAACGAGTGCGGCGCGGTCGATGTGGTCCTGCGCCTTGCCGTGCGAGAAGTTGAGCCGCACGACGTCAACGCCGGCGCGGATCATGCGTTCGAGGACTTCGGTCGAGCTCGACGCCGGCCCGAGCGTGGCGACGATCTTGGTGGCGCGGTGCATGGCGGCTTCCATCGGACTCCTTGACTTGGCTAGCAGCGCCGCATTATCGGAGCGCGAGCGTTCCCGGCCCCACGAGCTGCCGCATCAGTCTTATGCCGGTCGCGCCGCGGCCCGCCGCTCGAGGATCTCGAACGCCGGCAGCGTCTTGCCTTCGAGGACCTCGAGGAACGCTCCGCCGCCGGTCGAGATGTAGCCGATCCGGTCCTCGATGCCGTACTTCGCGATCGCCGCGAGCGTATCGCCGCCGCCGGCGATGCTGAACGCGGGCGACGCCGCGATCGCCCGCGCGACCGCCTCCGTGCCCTTCGCAAAGGCGTCGAATTCGAACACGCCGACCGGGCCGTTCCAGACCACAGTGCCGGCCTCGGCGATCAGTTTGGCGAACCCGGCAGCGGTGTCGGGGCCGACGTCGAGGATCAGGTCGTCGGCTTCGACGCGGTCGGCGGCCCTGACCTGCGCGACCGCATCGGCCTTGAACTCCTTCGCGGTCACGACGTCCGTCGGCACCGGGACCGCCGCGCCGCGCTGGCGCATCGCTGAAATCACGGCGCGAGCCTCGTCGAGGAGTGCGGGTTCGACCAGGCTCTTGCCGATCGGCAGGCCGGCGGCCAGCATGAACGTGTTCGCGATGCCGCCACCGACGATCAAGCGATCTACGTTCTTCGCGAGGCTCTGCAGGATGCTGAGCTTGGTCGAGACCTTGCTGCCGGCGACGATCGCGACGAGCGGCCGCTTCGGGTTCGCAAGCGCCTTTCCGATCGCATCGATCTCGGCCGCCAGCAGAGGGCCGGCGCAGGCGATCGGCGCGTATTCGGCGATGCCGTAGGTCGATGCCTCGGCGCGGTGGGCCGTGCCGAACGCGTCGTGGACGAAGATGTCGCAGAGGGCGGCCAGCTTGCGGGCCAGCGCCGGGTCGTTCTTCTTTTCGCCTTTGTTGAGCCGGCAGTTCTCGAGCAGCACCAGTTGGCCCGGCGCGACCTCGACCCCGTCGACCCAGTCGGCGAGCAGCGGCACGTCACGGCCGAGCAGCGCGCCGAGCCGGCGCGCGACCGGCGCGAGCGAGTCTTCGGGCTTGAACTGGCCCTCGATGGGACGCCCGAGATGCGAGGTGACCATCACGGCAGCACCGGCGTCTAGCGCCATCCGGATGCACGGGATCGAGGCCCGGATCCGCGTGTCCTCGGTTACCTGCCCGTTGGCATCGAGCGGCACATTGAGATCGGCCCGGATGAAGATACGGCGACCGGCAGCGCGGCCGTTCGCCACCAAGTCGGAAAAACGCAGGACGTTCATGCGCGCAGCAAAAGTCCGATGGTAAGTGACGGGCTCGGCGGCACCCTGTCGCCGGTGGGCCGGCCAAGTGCCTCGAGCCCTCCAGCATCGCTCGGCCGGAACGCCGCCTGTCAACACGAAGGCGCAGTCTTGCGCCGCCGAACTATTCCTTCGCGGGACGCTCGGACGACGCAGTCTCGCGACCGAGGCCGAGTTGGGCGGCGAGCTGCGGCGCAACCGGTTCGATCTTGTTCTCGCGCATGTAGTCGTTCATGTCGCGCCAGCCCGCAAAGATCGCGGAGCGATCGGCCTTGCGATAGATCGCGTAGCAGTCCTCGATGGCGCGGGCAGCGTGACGGCAAGCGCCGCCGATCGCACGCCCATCGGCCTGGCGCGCCGCCGTGATCTTCTCGGCCGACTCGATGCCGAGCGCATCACAGCCGGCCAGCAGCACGGCGATGGAGGTGGCGAGGAGGACGGCGAAGCGGCGCATGGCAGTGAATGAATGGCTGCCGTCGATATCGGCGCCCTCGCCGCCGACTTGAATCGTGAAATCAGTCGTTCGTCAGCGCGCACCCGCGGTGGCCATCGCCAACAACCGCTCAACCCGTTCCTCGGTCGACGGGTGGGTCGAGAAGAGCCCTCGGAGCCCGCCGCCGGACAGCGGATTGATGATCATCATCTGCGCGGTCGCCGGGTTGCGCTCGGCTGCTTCCATCGGCACGCCCTGGGCGTAACGGTGGATCTTCTCGAGGGCCGACGCGAGCGCGCGCGGCTCGCCGGAAATCTCGGCACCGCCGCGGTCGGCCTCGAATTCGCGGGCCCGGCTGATCGCCATCTGGATCAGGCCGGCGGCGATCGGCGCCAGGATCGCGACGGCAATCCCGGCGATCGGATTGGAAGGACGGCCTTCGCTGTCGCGCCCGCCGAAGAACATCGCGAAATTGGCGAGCATCGAGATCGCACCCGCCATCGTTGCGCTGACGGTGCTGATCAGGATGTCGCGATGGCGGACGTGGGCCAGCTCGTGCGCCATCACGCCGCGCAGCTCGCGTTCGGTCAGCACCCGCATGATGCCGGTGGTGGCGGCGACCGCGGCGTGCTCCGGGTTGCGACCGGTAGCAAAGGCATTCGGCGCGTCCTCCTCGATGATGTAGACGCGCGGCATCGGCAGCGAGGCGCGCTGTGCCAATTCCTGGATCATTCGATAGAACTGCGGCGCCGAGGTCTCGTCGACCTCCTGCGCGTTGTACATCTTCAAAACCAGCTTGTCGGAAAACCAGTAGCTGAAGAAATTCATGCCGAGCGCGACGATCAGCGCCAGCATCATTCCCTGCCGCCCGCCGAGCAGAGAACCGATCGCCATGAACAGCGCCGTGATGGCGGCCATCAGGACGGCGGTTTTCAGCATATTGAACATTGCATCCCTTCCATGACGCGAGGCAGTGGTGCGCCCCAGCCTCCCTCAGATGAGGTCGGAGCCCGACAGTTCAAATCGGCGACGTGAATCGGGCTCCGACTGCCAGCGGGGTCCGTTGCAGGAACTCCTTCGCTGACAGCCGGCGCCCGCCGGCACGCTGCAGTTGCGTCAATTCGAGCACATCGATGCCACAGGCCACACCGATCCCCCCGTCGCCGACAGTCGTCACCACGCCAGGGGTACCGCCGCCGGGCAGAACGCGCCCGCGCCAGCATTTGACCGCTTCGCCGCCGAGCAGCGCGGTCCCACCCGGGAATGGGTCGAACGCGCGCAGGCGTCGCTCGAGAGTCGTCGCGGGGAGCGTCCAATCGATGGCCGCTTCGTCCTTGGCCACTTTGTGCGCGTAGGTCACCCCGATTGCCGCCTGAGGAGTGGGTCGCAACGGGACGCCTCGTGCCAGATCGCCCAACACGCCGACGATCGCGATCCCACCCAGCGCGGCCAAACGATCCTGCAAGGTGGCCGTGCTGTCGTCCGGATGGATAGGCAGGGCGTCGGTCCGCAGCGCCGGACCGGTGTCGAGGCCTTCGTCCATCTGCATGATCGTGATCCCCGTCTCGACATCACCGGCCTCGATGGCCCGGTGGATCGGTGCCGCGCCGCGCCAGCGCGGCAGCAGCGAGGCGTGAATGTTGATGCAGCCGAAACGCGGGAGCGACAGCACCCACCTGGGCAGCAGCAGACCGTAAGCCGCGACCACCAGCACATCCACCTGGGCGACCTGCAACGCGGCACGCGCTCGCTCGGCATCGTCGGCATACCGACCGTCGAGGCGCAGGCTGCGGGGCTGGTCGACCGGAACGCCGTGCTCGAGCGCCCAAACCTTGACCGGGGAGGCCTGCAGACGCATTCCCCGCCCGGCCGGCCGATCGGGCTGGGTCAGCACCAACGGGATCTCGAAGCCGGCCGCATGCAGCTGCGCCAACGCGGCGCGCGCGAAATCAGGCGTTCCGGCGAACGCAACCCTCATGCGTCACGGGCGCCGAAGGTCTCGTCCGGATCAGACCTTGGCCTCATCGCGCGTCTTCATGTCGTCGCGGGACTTCTTCAGCATCTTGGTCCGGATGCGGTTTCGCTTCAACGGGCTGAGGTACTCGACGAACACCTTCCCCATCAGGTGATCCATCTCATGCTGGATGCAAACCGCCAGAAGGCCGTCGGCCTCGAGATCGTAGGCTGCGCCGGCGCGGTTCAGCGCCCGCACGGTGACGCGCGCGTGCCGAGGCACCTTGTCGTAGATCTCGGGCACCGACAGGCACCCCTCGTCGCCCAGGATCATCTCGTCGCTGCGCGCCACGAGCTCGGGATTGATCAGCACATGCGGCTGGTCTCTCGCGTCCGAGGTGTCGATCACGATCACCCGTCGATGCACATCGACCTGGGTCGCGGCAAGACCGACGCCCTCGGCGGCGTACATGCTCTCGAGCATGTCATCAACCAGTTGACGCACCGTCTCGTCCACGTTCTCCACCGGACGAGCCACCGTGTGCAGACGCGGATCGGGGTAGCGGAGGATGTTGAGCTTTGCCATTTGTATCGAATCGATTCCGTGACGGCAGGGGTCCAGCTGCTGGTGCGCCACGCAGGACTCGAGAGGCTGTGACAGGCCTCACACACTGCGCCGACAGCAGCTCACTTTCGTTGCGATATCAATGCTTTAGGGGCAGAATCTGTGAAACAGAATGAGGATTTTCGCTGAACGGAAGCCATAGGGCCGGCGCCGGCGAAGAAACCCCCACCGCACGGCCGACCGCCGAGGCAGCACATCGGGATGTTCCCACAATGACTCGACGCACTCGCATCGCCTTCAACGCTCTTCAGGGCTCCTCGGTGGCGTGGACGGCCGCATTGCTCGGTGCCGCGCTCGGCGCTAGCACCTGTGCCGCGGCCACCTATCCCATCACCGCCGAGCAGCGCAGCACCGCACAACGGACTGCGCAGACCGGCGTCGCGTTGTCCGAACTGCTGCCGAACGCGCCGGACTCCTACACCATCAAGCCGCACGACACGCTCTGGGGCATCTCGGGGCTGTACCTGAAGAGTCCGTGGCGCTGGCCGGAGCTGTGGGGCATGAACCTCGAGCAGATCCGCAACCCCCACCTCATCTATCCCGGGCAGGTCCTCTTCCTCGACAAGACCAACGGGCGCGCCCGCCTTCGGATGGGTCAGCCGGGCGCTGACAGCACCGTGCTTCGGCTCTCACCGCGCGTCCGTTCGACCGTGCCGGCGACCGATGGCATCGCTTCGATTCCGTTCCATCTGATCGAGCCGTTCCTGAACGAGGCGGTGATCTTCGAGACCAACCAGCTCGCCAGCGCACCGCGCATCGTCGCAGCCCAGGAAGGCAGCGTGCTGCTGTCGAGAGGCAGCACCGCCTACGTGCGCGGCGACCTCGGCAGCGATCGCGAGTTCCGCATCTTCCGCGAGCCGAAGGCGCTGAAGGATCCGACGACCGCCGAGATTCTCGGCTACGAGGCAGCCTATGTCGGCGCTGCGGAGTACGTCCGCGAAGGCGAAACCCGCGCGGGTGCCGATGGCAAGACCGAGGTCATCCCGGCAACGTTCGTGCTGACCAGCATCCGCCAGGAAGCGGGCATCGGCGACCGGCTGAACCCGGTCCCCGCCCGCGAGTACTCGAACTACGCACCGCACGCGCCGCAGGCGCCACTCTCCGGCCAGCTCGTCTCAATCTATGGCGATGCGCTGACCGCCGGGCAGAACCAGATCGTTTCGCTGAACCGCGGTGCACGCGACGGCATGGAACGCGGCCATGTGCTCGCCCTGTGGCGTGACGGCGTCCGGGCGATCGACAAGACCGATTCGGCACGCACGCTGATGAAGCTGCCCGACGAACGCCACGGCATGTTGTTCGTCTTCCGGGTGTTCGATCGCATGTCGTATGCGCTGATCCTCTCGGTGAAGGATCCCGTCAAGGCGGGCGATCGGTTCACCCAGCCCTAGCGCTTCATCAGGGCGCGGCGTGATCGACCGCGACGACATCGGGGCCTGGGTCCGCCTCCTTGCGACACCCGGCATCGGCCCGGACTCCGCCCGCCGACTGCTCGCCGCCTTTGGATCCGCAAACGCGATCTTTGCCGCTTCGGACACCTCCCTGAGAGAAGTCGTCGGCGCTGCTGCCGCGACGGCTCTCGGCGAGCAGGCCAGCGAAGTCGAGGAGCAAGTGGCACGTGCTCTGGCGTGGCTCGATGAGGCGTCACCCGAAGTGCGCAGCATCGTGACGCTCGGCGATGCCCGATATCCACCGTCATTGCTCGAAACCGCGGACCCACCCCTTCTTCTCTACACCCAGGGGCGATGCGATCTACTGCATGCCAAGGCCATCGCCGTGGTCGGCAGCCGCAATCCGACGCGGCAAGGGACCGAGAATGGGCGCGCGTTCTCGAGCCATCTGAGCCAGGCCGGCTGGACGATCGTCTCGGGACTGGCACTCGGCATCGACGCCGCTGCGCATACAGGCGGTCTGGACGGTCCTGGCAGCACCATTGCCGTGGTCGGCACCGGCCTCGACAGCATCTACCCGAAGCAGAACCGTGAGCTCGCGCATCGCATCGCAGCCGAAGGCCTCATCGTCAGCGAGTTCCCGCTGGGTACCTCGCCGCGATCCGAGAATTTCCCGATCCGCAACCGAATCATCGCTGGCATGTCGAGCGGCACCCTGGTCGTCGAAGCTGCGCTTCAGTCTGGCTCTCTGATCACCGCACGGTTGGCCTTGGAGGCGGGACGCGATGTGTTCGCCATTCCGGGCTCGATCCATTCGCCCCAGGCGCGCGGCTGCCACGCACTGATCAAGCAAGGTGCGAAGTTGGTCGACCGGGCCGAAGACGTTCTCGAAGAGTTGACGTCGAGTTCAGGCATTGCCGACCGCAGCAGCAAGGTCCTCGAGTCATCCCAGACTGAAATCGGCGCTCGAGATGTGATTCTCGAGGCGCTCGGTTTCGATCCGGCCTCGCTCGATACGTTGATCGCCCGAACCGGCTGGGCCGCTGCGGAACTTCAGGCGCATCTGCTCGACCTCGAGCTTGCCGGTCGTGTGGTCCGCCTTCCCGGGCAGCTGTTTCAGCGCATGGCGCACGGATAGCGAAGCGCCTCGCCGCTCGCACATTCGGTCGCCATTTCAGGCGGCTGGGTTTGGGACCCTGCGGTATAGTGAATCATGTTCGATGTGCTCGTGTACCTGTACGAAAACTACTGGCGACCCGATGCGTGTCCCGAGCATGACCAGCTGACGCGCAAGCTGTCATCGGTGGGCTTCGAGTCGGAGGAAATCGAGGAGGCGTTGTCCTGGCTCGATGGCGTTGCAGTGGCGGCTCAGTCTTACGTCGGCAACCAGACCGCGGAGAGCCTGCGCGTCTACTCCGGCGCCGAACTCGAACACCTCGGCGAATCCTCGGTCGGCTTCATCAGTTTTCTCGAATCGGCCGGTGTCCTGCCGCCGCCGATGCGCGAAATGGTCATCGATCGAGCGAGCGCGATCCCTGGCGGTCCGCTCGACGTCGAAGACCTGAAAATCATCGTGCTGATGGTGTTCTGGAGCCTCGGCGAGGAGCCGGATGCCCTGATCCTCGACGAGCTGTTCGTCGACGAGGAAGACCGCCTGATTCATTGACGGCGCGCGCTTACCTCGCGCCCTTCTTGAGTGTCCCGGAGTGAAGCTCGTCTGTTTAGTTGAACAGACGACTCGGATCGACGTCGAGCTTGGCCATTGCGCTTCGCGTGGCACGCGTGGTCAGCGACTCTTCCTGCGCGGGCACCAGCAATCCCGCCTGCAGGAATGCGGCAAGCCGGTGCTGCTGGAACAGCACGCCGCGGCCCTGCGGCGACACAAAGAGCGTGAGCTGACGCCGCATTCCCTGCCAGGCCAGCTGGACCGCTTCGTTGCGATTCCGATAGTCGAGCATGTACCAGCTGCCGACTTGCAACTCGCGCGCCCACGCCAGCATCGCGGCGGTCGGCATCGAGCCGCCCTCGCCCACCACTTCGAGCTCTGAGCTCTCATGCCCTGACAGGTCGAGCACCATCGACTCGTCGATTTCGACGTTCTCGCTCTCCGGCAGCATCTCCTCGAGCGTTTCGAGGCGGCCCATCAGCTCTTCGAGCCGGTCCTGCGAAATCGCCGCGGCTTTCGCCGTGAACGCCGCCGCCAGCGAGTTGTTGAGACCCTGCACATGCTCTTCTTGCTTCTGTTGCGGAAGACCGGCGGCATCCATGCCGTCGCGCAAGGTCTTCAACAGCGGCGGCAGGCGCCGGATCACATCGGCGCGCTCGGTCCGCGAGACCTTCGCGCTGGCCGACCAGATCAGGTCGGCGGCAGCGCGCTTCATCTCCATCGTCTTATTGCCTTGCGGACCATCCTTCACGGCCGTCGTCGCGAGCACATCGGCCCATACCTGGAACAAGAACTCCCGTACGCCTTCCTGGACTGGCACCTCGTTGAGCATCTTGCGCAGCTCGATGGTGTACTGAATCGCCATCGTTTCGCGCTGTTCGACTTGATGGGCCAGCGAAACGCCCTTGCGCGATGCTTCGTTCTCATTGCGGAAGTAGTGCTCGAGAAACTTCTCGAACTCCGCCAGCACGGTCTGGAACACGCGCCGGCCGGTGTCGGGATAGGCCTCCACGACCTGCACGACCCGTTTGATCTCCTTCTCGAGCACATCGCCGACGGCGCGCGTCGACGTGTCGAAGCCCATCACGCAAGCGCCCATGCGATCGATCAGACGCCGCGCCGGATGATCGACGGTCGCGAAGAAATCAGGCTCCGACACCGCGACCCGAAGCACCGGCATCTGCAGGCGCGCGAACCAGACGCGGACCGAGGCGGGAATGGCATCTTCGGTCAGGATGCTCTGGAATAGCAGGGCGACGATCTCGATGGTCGCCCGCTCAACCGGTGTCGCGGCGGCCTGCTTCAGCGCCTGCTTGCGCTGCGCGAGTTCCTCGAGAAGCTGGGGGGTGCTGACCGGCACTGCGCCGCCGCTGCTCGACACCGTCAGGCGGCGCGCAATGCCTTGCTGCGCCTGGCCGATGGCCGCGCTCAGGCCGGCCGATGCCGGCGGTGGCTGCCGCGAGGTATCGCTGAAGCCGGGAAGATGACGACCCACGAGCCGGTTCAGACGACCGATCACCGCTTCGGCGGGATCGGGGCCACGAACCAGGCCGCCGGCCCGCGTCATCATGCGGGTCTCGTCGCTGACTTCGGTGCGGACATCGGTGTCCGGCCCACGCCTGCGTGCCTCTTCAGCGGTAGGCCGGTCACCGGCGCCGGCCAGCCCGTGACCCGCGCCTTGGCCGGCGTAGGCGGTACGAAAGCCGCGGCTGTTCGGAGGCTGTGAATGGCCCTCCTCATTGGAGTTGCCGTCCTCGTTCGCGTATCCCGCCACTTGACTGCCTTGCCCACCGCCCGACGATGGTCCAAAGCCCGCGGTCGTCACCCGCCCCGAGTCCTGCGCACGGCGGATCAACGGACGCAGGTCGATCTCAGGCTTGACGCCGCGCTGCAGCAACCACCGGTTCGTGTCGTGGTACGCCTCCAGGGCGAAGACCGACAGTTCCTCATGCAGCACCGGTTGCAGCACACGCCAGTCATCGAGGGTCAACGTCGCCCGCAACCAGGACGTCGTCATCAGGCGCGCAAGCACCTGCGGGCGCAGGATATCGTTCGCTTCCAGCTCCTCATGGCGCTCGAGGAAATTGATGCGGGACCGCAGGTCGGTGAACTCGGACGAAGCACGATCCATCATCGTCAGCGCCAGTCGAGAACTGAGGATTTCGAGCTCAATGGTGTCGTTGTCGACCAGGCTCAGCTTCATCTGGCGACTGGCCGCGACCGGCAGCTCGCCGACCAGCGTCGCCGGTAGAACACCGTCCTTGACGGCACTTCGCAGCATCGTCGTGATCGCGCTGAGCCAGGTCGGCGCGGCCTTGTGGAGATCGCCGATCAGCGCCCTGCGATGCGCCGTGATAGCGGCTTCGGCTGCCGCACTGGTCAGACCCTTGGTCCCCTGCTCCACCGCCTGAACCAGCGTCGGCACGCCTTCGAGCAGTCGTTCTGCATACGATCGCCGCGCCTGTTGAGCCAGTGTCGAAGGGTTGGCGGAAGTCGCCATGGGTTCGTGCGCGGTTCCTGTCGATAAAGTCGCTTTCGACTCTACACCACCGCCCCCGCGTTGGGATCGTCGGGATCGGTCTCCTTCGGTCCCGCCTTCACGAGATCCTCGCGCTTCACGCCGAGCCACATCGCAATCGCCGCGGCGACGAAGACCGACGAGTAGATGCCGAACAGGATGCCGATCGTCAGCGCGACGGCGAAGTAGTGCAGCGTCTGGCCGCCGAAGATCAGCATCGACAACACCATCATCTGCGTGCAGCCGTGGGTGATGATGGTGCGGCTGATGGTGCTGGTGATCGCATGGTCGATGACCTCACGCGTGGTCATCTTGCGAAAGCGCCGGAACGACTCCCGGATCCGGTCGAAGATGACGACCGACTCGTTCACCGAATAACCGAGCACGGCGAGCACCGCCGCCAGCACCGAGAGCGAGAATTCCCACTGGAAGAACGCGAAGAAGCCGAGGATGATGATCACGTCATGCAAATTGGCGACGATCGCGGCGATCGAGAACTTCCACTCGAATCGGAACGCCAAGTAGATCATGATGCCGGCAACCACAAAGGCCAAGGCCTTGGCGCCATCTTCGGCCAGTTCACGGCCGACCTGCGGACCGACAATCTCGCTGCGTTGCAGGCGGACCGGCTCCGCGCCACCCGCCGCACAGGTCTGGCGTGTCACCGACTCGCCCGTGGACGCACTCGACGCGCCGCCGCTCAGCGTTCCGCCCTCCGCCTTGCACAGCTCGGCGAAGACACGCGACACGACGTCCGCCTGCTTGATGCCTGATGCGACCGGGACGCGGATCAGGACATCGCGCGAGCTGCCGAAGTTCTGCACTTGAACCTCGCCGAGGTTCAGTCGCTCAACCGCGGTCCGGACCTTGCCGATATCCGCCGCCTGGGCGTACGCCGCCTCGATGACGGTGCCGCCGGTGAACTCGATCGAGAAGTGCAGGCCGCGGGTGGCGAGAAAGAAGACGGCAGCAAGAAACGTCACCAGCGAGACGACGTTGAGCACCAGCGCGTGCCGCATGAACGGGATGTCACGCCTGATCCGGAAAAATTCCATCGTGTCGCCTTGCTTGCCGAAAAGGAAGTCGTGCTCAGCCCTTGGCCGGGACCGAGGTCTGCGGTCGCCAGACCTGCCCGATCGACACGTCCTTCAACCGCTTCTGGCGCCCGTACCACAGGTTCACGAGACCGCGCGAGAACACGACGGCCGAGAACATCGACGTCAGGATGCCTAGCGTGTGAACGATCGCGAAGCCGCGCACCGGACCCGATCCGAATGTCAGCAGCGCGATGCCGGCGATCAGGGTCGTCACGTTCGAGTCGAGGATGGTGGCCCACGCCCTTTCATAGCCGGTGTTGATCGCGACCTGCGGCGCGGCGCCGCCTCGCAGCTCCTCGCGCACCCGTTCGTTGATCAGCACGTTGGCGTCGATCGCCATGCCGAGCGTCAGCGCGATCGCGGCGATGCCGGGCAGGGTCAGCGTGGCCTGCAGCATCGACAGCACGGCGACGAGCAACAGCAGGTTGAAGCCGAGCGCCAACGTCGAGATCACACCGAACAGCTGGTAGTACACGCACATGAAGAGCGCGATCGCGGCGAAGCCGAAGATCACGCTGTTGAACCCCTTCGAGATGTTCTCGGCACCGAGGCTCGGGCCGATCGTTCGCTCTTCGATGATGTCCATCGGCGCGGCCAGCGAACCGGCACGCAGCAACAGCGCGTTGTCGTTCGCCTCGGCGGTCGTCATCCGACCCGAAATCTGGATCCGGCTGCCCAGCTCGGAGCGAATCACCGGCGCGGTCACGACCTCGCCCTTGCCCTTCTCGAAGAGCAGGATCGCCATGCGCTTGCCGACGTTCTCGCGCGAGACGTCCTTGATGATGCGTGCGCCTTTCGCATCAAGCGTGAGGTTGACCACTGGCTCCTGGGTCTGGCTGTCGAAGCCCGGCTGCGCGTCGGTCAGGCTGTCACCCGTCAGGACGACCTGGCGCTTGACGATCAACGGCGCACCGCCGCGCTCGACATAACGCTCGGTGCCGAACGGCACCGGCCCCGAGCCACTGGCCGCCGCGCGCGCGTCGGCGCTCTCGTCGACCATCCGCAGCTCGAGCGTCGCAGTTCGACCGATGATGTCCTTCGCCTTCGCGGTGTCCTGGACGCCGGGCAACTGGACCACGACGCGGTCCTGCCCCTGCTGCTGGATCACGGGCTCAGCCACGCCGAGCTCGTTGACGCGGTTGTGCAAGGTCGTGATGTTCTGCGTGATCGCAGTCGTCTGGACCAGCCGGGCGGCCTCCGGCTTCAGGCTGCCGACCAGCCGGAAGTCGCTGCCGTCGGCGCTGTCTTGCCACTGCAGATCGGGCAGCTGGTTCAACAGCAGGTTGCGGGCCGCGACCAGCGTCTCGGTATCGCGAAAGCGGACGGCCACGTTGTTGCCGTCGCGCAAGATCCCGGTGTGGCGGATGTTCTTGTCGCGCAGCAAAGTCCGGATGTCGCCGGTCAGCGATTCGGCCTTCTTGACCAGCGCCGACTTCATGTCGACCTGCATCAGGAAATACACGCCGCCGCGCAGATCGAGCCCGAGGAACATCGGCAACGCATGCATCGCCGAGAGCCAGCTCGGCGACCGCGACAGCAGGTTCAGCGCGACGATGTAGCTGGTGTCCTCCGGGTCGGGGTTCAGCGCCTTCGAGATGGCATCCTTGGCCTTGCGCTGACTGTCCAGATCGTCGAAGCGTGCCTTGACCGAGGTCCCCTCAAAGCGCACGAAGTCCGGCTTCAGCCCGGCATCGGCGAGAGCTCGTTCGATGCGCGGGACCAGTGTCGGATCGACCTTCAACGTGGCCTTGCCACTGCTCACCTGCACCGCCGGCGCCTCGGGAAAGAAGTTCGGCAGGGTGTAGATCAGCGCAACCAGCAACGCGACGAGCAAGGTCGCGTACTTCCACAACGGATAGCGATTCATCTCGGATCCCCTGGATCTCGTTGGTCTGCGGCACCGAAGCGCATGCTTCAGCGCAGGCGAGCGCCTCTACTTGACGGTGCCCTTCGGCAGCACCTGCACAACGGCGGCGCGCTGGACCTGGATCTCGACGCCGTTGGCAATCTCGACGCCGATGAAGCTCTCACCGATCTTCGTGATCTTGCCGAGCAGACCGCCCGTGGTCACGACCTCGTCGCCCTTGGCCAGCGCGTCCACCATCGTCTTGTGTTCCTTCTGGCGCTTCATCTGCGGCCGGATCATCACGAAGTACAGCACGACGAACATCAGCACCAGCGGGAGCATCGTGCCGAGGCTGCCGAACGGCGACTCGGTCGCCGCGGGGGCGGCAGGAGCGGCCTGCGCGAAAGCTTGAGAAATGAACACGACGGATTCCTTGTAGAGACCGGGACCTGCTACCGGCGGCAAAACCGATCGATTGTAAAGGGCGCAATCTGCCGGATCAGGACCTGCTCAGCGCGACGGCATCAGCCGCAACCGGGTGATCTCGGACGGCGCACCGAAGCGCTTCGGCGGACCCCAGTAGCCGGTCCCGCGGCTGGTGTAGATCCAGAGCGCGCGCAGTCGGTGGAGCCCGGCCGTGTACGGCTGCTGGAAGCGGACCAGCAGGTTCCACGGCAGGAACTGCCCGCCATGGGTGTGGCCCGAGAGCTGCAGATCGAAGCCGGCGTCCGCTGCGGCCTGGGCGGACCGGGGCTGATGCGCAAGCAACACGCGCACCGCCGCATCCGCGGGAGCGCCGGCGAGCGCGACCTCCGGGTCGCTGCGGTGCTGCTCGCCGAAGTGATGGGCGCTGAAGTCTGTGACACCGGCCACGACGATCGATGCGGCGTCATGGCGCAGCACCACATGCTCGTTCAGCAGCACGCGCAGCCCGAGTCGCCGCAATTCCGCGATCCAGGCCGGCGCGCCCGAGTAGTACTCGTGATTGCCGGTCACGAAGAAGGTGCCATGCCGCGAAGTCAACCGTTCGATCGGCGCGACGTGTGCAGCAAGGCGCTGCACCGATCCGTCGACCAGATCGCCGGTGACCGCGACCATGTCGGCGCCGAGCCGGTTCACGGCCTGCACGATCGCATCGAGGTAACCGCGCTTGATGGTCGGACCGACGTGGATGTCGCTGATCTGCGCGATCGTGAAGCCGTGAAGCGCTTCCGGAAGGCCGGCAATGGGCACGTCGACCGACACGACCGACGCCGTACGGCGCGCGTTGATCAAGCCGAGCAGCGTGATCGCACCGCCGAGCCACGGCACCGCAGCGGCGGTCCACGCCTCGAGGCGGGGCAGGCTGATTGGCGACGGCGCGATGGCGTCGATCGCGAGGACCGCCAGCAACACGACATCGCGGCTGAGGGTCAGCACAAGCAGCGACGAGAACAGGCCCATGCAGAAGAGGCCCAGCCAAGCGACCCTGTCGGAGAGAACCTGCGAGCGGATGCGCCGTGCCCAGAGCCCGAAGGGCATCAGCACCGCTGACGCGAAGAGCACCGCCGCGAACGCGTAGGCCAGCACCGGAGACGTCAGCGCAGGAAGAACCCGCAAGCCGATGTAGCCGTGCAACAGGAGTGAAAAGAGGATCAGGATCATCGAAGGGGGCGATCGCCTGATCCGATATGCGGCTGGCCACCGATTGTTCAATCGGCCCCAATAAAAACGCCCACCGAGGGGTGGGCTGCGTGCTGCAACCCTTGGACAAGACGCCACATACCGCCGAATACCGTCCTCCGCTCGGGCCAGATCAGGTGGAGTGGATCGCGACCATTGGGCCGCTAAGCCGCGATGACATCCAGGGGTGGCTCGACAGCAAAGGGCCAACTCGCTCAGTGCTTCACGTCTGGGAGTGCATGCTTGCGCTCACTAACGACGCGACGGACTCGATGTTTGTAGGCGCATACATGCACTTTATAGCGTCGGACGAGGCGCTGGAAGCGCTTGACGATTGGGCTGCGGAAAGTCGTTACGCGGAAAGTCTGGGTTTGCTCGGAGAGATAATTAGAAGCGATTGGAGAGTACGCGAGCGCCTGTTGCCATTCGGTGCCGACCAGCGCGTTGCCAAGCGCATGGCTAAGCAACTCGGATCCCAATATCTGGCTGCAGCTGCGGCGGTGCGGCGGCCCCCAGGGAAGGAGCGCTTGGCCGGCTTCTTTGCCAAGGTTAAGGCGCTCTGCCTGGTTCATGCCATTGAGGCGCTCGATTCTCAGGGGCTGACCCACGAGCAGAACCTTATGCAGGTGTGCACTGCCCTTCGCATCGCCTGCGATTCCCTGAACCAACCGCAACTGGACTGGTTCGAGAAAGTGATCGCTTGGGGGACTTCGCTGTCCGATTTCAGCCAGAGCCTGGATGCGAGCTGTCAGGCGGCGCTTCGGAGTGGCTCTTGTTCCGTATCGGAGCGCCGCCTTTTCTCCAGCCTCATCACGGTGGCGTATGGAGGGCCCTGGATTCGGCTCGAAAGGTACAGCTCAGCAAAGCTAGCCTTTCCTGGTGCGTTCGGCTGGCACTCGCCGCCAGCTGCTGCTGGCCTCCTCTGGATTGCTGGCGGCGACGAAGGGAACGAGCCAGTATGGACGCAGACCGCAGAAGGCGAATCACTCCAAGTGCACGTCCAAAGTGCGAATCCCGTTCAAACGTTGGAACGCAACCGACGAGACGGCGCGGGCGTTTTGATCGAGACCGTGGAAGCGGTCCAGCTGTTGCGTCATTCCTGGCACCACCTCACCAGGGACGATGAGGATGCCCTTTTCGTGCGCATCGGGGAGCTCCTGGCTTCAGAAACGCTGGCCGACCGGCTCGGCTCCACCTATGTCCTGACGGCGATCATCGCCTGTCTGCCGTGGTCGGCTGTCGGCAGCGTCACCATTTCCGAGGCCCCGTGCGACGACTGGCGCTTCGCTCCGCTTACATGGGAACTGCGCCGGCGGGCTCCGCGATTCGCGCGGGGGTGGCGGGCGGATGAAGTGGCGAGCGAGTGGGTTAGGCCGCTTGCAGGGCAACTCCGCCTTCGACTTCCCGAGGAGTCGACAGCCGCTTTGCGGGATGCTGCCGGCCAGTCGCCGCCGTTCGACCTTGCAGGCCTGTGGGCCCGGGCCTGTCCACCTGACTTGACCCTCGAAGGCTGGTTCGAACAAGCCCTCGCAGCTGGCGGCCGTCTGAACCGACTGACCGGGCCGGCGCTAGCGCACGTCCTTTTGGTTGCCCTGCATGAGCGCCGTCCCAATCAGGCGTTTGCGCGCCTGATGGGCTCGCGGGCTCGAACGGGACTTCCGTCGGCTTGCGCATACGGCGGCTACAGCAGCATCGACGTAGCGGATGCGTATGCAATGTTGAAGCATCGCATCCAATTGGAAGGTGCTTCTGGTCGCCGCGCCGAGGCCGTGAGATCCTAACCATCGAGCGGACGTTAGACCACATGGACTTCAAAGCTCCTCCTTCAACACCGGCGCGTTGTGCCCGGTGGCGGGCCGCGATTCCCTCATCGAGTCGACGCTCCATGCGCCAGCCCCCGCGACGGAAAGGAAGAGAAAGACGAAGCAGTACAGCACGGCCGCCTCGCCCTCGTTGAGAGTCAGCAGCAGGACATTGCCGTGCGATGCATGCGCCATGAAATACGCCACCGCCATCTCGCCCGAGAGGATGAACGCGGCGGGACGCGTGAACAAGCCGAGCACGATCAGCGCGCCGCCGACCAGCTCCAGCACGCCGGCCAGGCCGATCAACGAGAACAAGGTCAGGTGATCGAACATCGCCACGTGAGGCACGCCCAGCAGCTTGGCGGTGCCGTGCTGGACGAACAGGTATCCGGTGATGATGCGCAAGGCGGCCAGCGCGCGCGGTGCCCAGGTCTCGCGTGAGAAGGCTTCATCGACCACGCTTTATCCTCGCCCGAGTGGCTTGTCCTGTCGTCGACCCGGGTTCCCGTCACCGGCTCGCGACCGGATGGTCCGCCTTGTAGCGGCGTATTTCTTCCTTCAGGTCCGCGTACTGCTCGCACGGCAGGAAGCACAGCTTGTCGAGGTTGCGCAACTGCGCCTCGGCACCGGCGAGGTCTCCGGCCTGCAGGTAAGCCTCGCCGAGGTATTCGTGGGCGTTGCGGTGCTTGGGATCGATCCGCAGCGCCTTCTCGTAGCCCTTGAACGCATTGTCGAGGTCGCCGCTCTTGCGGTAGGCGTGAGCGAGCTCGTTCCAGGCGTCGGCGTCGCGCGGCTTGCGTGCGACATAGGCATTGAGCCGCGCGATCGCCTTGTCCCACTGCTCGGCCTTCACGGCTTCCATGCCGGCCTTCAGATCGGGATCGGCATCGACGCGCGCGCTGTCGGCCGCGCCCTCGCCGCCGCCACCACCGCCGCCCCCGCCGCCGCCGCCCGCCGCGACGGCGGGCGAACTCGACAGCGCCAGCGCGAGCAGCACGAACGCGAGGGAATGGGTCCGCAAGAGGCTCGTCATGACGATTCTCCGAAAAAGTTTCCTCGCGGAGCGCTCAGTGGAAGTCGATGCGTCCGTAGACGCCATTCGACTCGTCGGCCGGCCCCGCCGCAAAGAACAGGGTGTTGGTCGGCTGTGAGTTGATGCCGTTGCCGAACGCCAGCCCCCAGAGCCCGTCGAAGACCAGGGGCGTCCCGTTGCCGTTGCTCAACGTGCCGAGGAATGCGCCGGACGCGGGATCGAAGACGTTGATCTCGCCGTCGCCGAAATTGCCGACCAGCAAGTCGTTGCCGAACGGCCCGAAGGCGGCCGGCGCCATGACCATCGCCCACGGCGCGTCCAGCTTTCCGCCTGCGGGGATCAGACGGCGCACGAGGGTGCCGGCCATGTCGAAGACGTCCACCACGCCGAGGCCGCTGCCGGCAACCTCGTCTTCGGCTTGCGCGTCCTGCTTCGCGTAGCTCACGAAGATCTGGCTGCCGATGGCCTGGATGCCGAAGGGAGCGTAGCCGGCAGGCAGGGTCGGATCGACGAACGCGCCGCTGACCACGACCGGCGTGAAATTGCCGTCGAATACGTCGACCACGCCGTTGTGGAAATCGGCGGCATAAAGGCGCGGCGCGCCGCCGACGCTGCCGATCGCCAGCCCCTTGTAGATCTTTCCCGTTGCGGAGTTGTCGACGGCGATGACGGCGTTCGTCATGTTCACGGCCGGCGACCAGCCGGAGATCGTCCCGCCCTCGCCGGCAAAGATGAAGGCGCTCGCGCCGCTGACGCTGCCCTGGGTGACCGCAAAGGCCGACGAGCCGTTGAAGACGATCCCCGTCGGCTTGGCCGGGCCCGCCTTCCCGGCGGGGATCGAAACGACGAGCGACTGCGCGACTCCGTCGCCGTCGTAGAGCGTCGAGGTCGAGGTGCCGTTGTTCGCCACCCAGACGAAGCCTTGCGGATTGAACGCGATGCCCCAGGCGTTGACGAGATGCAGGTCAGCGTTCGATCCGCTGTACGGATTGCTCGCGCTGTTGACGTTCGACACCAGCGATGTCGCGACGAAGCCGCTGGTCATGGTCGTCGTCGCCATCGACCCGCCGCTGCTGCCGCCGCCACCGCACGAGGCCATCGACAGCGCGCCGAGCAGCGCCGCCGTCGAGCCGAGGATCATCGGCCAAGAACGCATGTAAGGCCTCCGCTTTCGCCATGCCGACGCGATCCGCGTCGGCACACAGTCAATGCCGTGCGCGGCGCGATCGGTTCAATCGGGCGCGAGCCGGCCCTAGAAGAAGACGGCTGCGCCGACCACCAGTGTTGCGCGTCGGCCGCTGTGCACGGCCGGGTACGGGCCGCCCGCGCTCGCGCCGGTTGCGGCGACGTGCAAGTCCCAGGCCCCGAGCGCGAGGCCAACGCCGACGCTCGCATCGAAGCGCGTCTTCGACGCGTCTCCGGTCGCGCCTCCGAACGGAACGAGCGCGCCGACATGCGCGAACAGGCGCAGGTTTCGATCGAGCGGCGGATAGAGATTCGCCTCGAGGTACGCGGTCCGCGTTCCCTGGCCGTAGTAGTCGGGCGAGAACGAGGCGCGCGCGCTCCAGCGGTCTGCGAGGACGCCAACGTAGGCCTCACCGAAGTCGTAGTTCGAGGCGCCTGCGAAATGCGATCCGTCGAGGCCGATCTCGAAGGCCGGGCCGTCCGACCTCGCGGTCGTCCAGCCCGCATAGCCCGACACCTGCGTGTAGGTGTCGCTCGGCAGCAAGGCCGCCCGCGTCAGCAACGCGCCGACGTACCAGCGCTCGGGCGCGTCGTAGTTCACCGAGGCGCGCGCGCTCGGCTCGGAGCCGCTCAGCGACACGCCGCGATAGCGATAGTCGGAATCGGCCGCGAGGCTGCCCGTGACCTGTGCCTGCGCGGAGGTCGCCACCGTCGCGAGTGCGATCGCGGCAGCGAGGCACGGGCGCCTGCCCGTCAGGCCGTCGAGAAGCGGCCGCTCACGGCGTGACCGATCCAGCAATCTGCGCTGCAGGCGCGCAGTTGCACACGCACATCTCCCCGGCTCGACCGAGGCTCGCGCAGGAATCGATTCGGCCGTCGTTGCCAACGACGATCTTGGACTGCGGAGAAGAAGACGGGCCATGCCTGCGTGCCTGGGCGTCGATCATGAGCGCGAGCATGCCGCTCACGTGCGCCGCTGCGTACGACGCTCCGGATACCACTCCCCAGCGAGATCCCGGAAGCGTGGACGGGACGTCGGTGCCCGGTGCGGCGACCATCCCTGCCGGCGTGGCCCCGCTATTCTCGTCGACCACCGCGACGACGCCTGCCACGCTGGCCGGGAAGCCCCCTGCCGAGAGCGCGCGGTCGGCGGCGGCGACGACGGGGATCCCGCGCGTCAATGCCGCTCCCACCAGCTGCTCGATCAAGCGGTCGAACGGGCCTCCGAGGCTCAAATTGATCACCTGCGCATTGCGATCGATCGCCGCGTGCAGGGCGAGCGCCAGCCCGAGCGTGGAGCACATCGTCTCGCGCGCCGACACTTCCCGGCAGGCGCGCAATGCGAGCAGCTGCGCTTCGGGAGCGACGCCGACGATGCCGAGATGGTTGTCGGCGCGCGCGGCGACAATCCCGGCGACCGCCGTGCCGTGCGTCTCGGCGCGCTCGTCGCGATCGCCGGCGAAGCTGGCATGGCCGATGACCTGGCCGACGAGATCGGGATGATCGAGCTGTACGCCGCTGTCGACGACGGCGACGCGAACGTTGCGGCCCGTCGCGGCCGCGTGCATCTCGTTCAGGCGCCACCCGCCGGCGGCGGGCTGCACGCCGAACAGGGGATCGTCGTGCCCGAGCGAGCGGAACACGTGCATCGGCTGCGCCCACGCGACGCGCGGATCGCGCGCGAGCCGTGCCGCGACCTCCTCGGCACTCGTCGACGCGGGCAGGTCCATCACGTAGCAGTCGACGCCGAGGACGGGAAGCGGCCAGTCGTCGACCAGCTTCAGGCCGTTGCTGTGCGCCATCGCGCTTGCCAGCCGCCGGCGCGCCACGCTTCCCGCGGCGTCCGCGTAGCCGGGCGCGTAGTTGCCGTCGGCGCGAAAGTGCGGCGGCGGCAGCTGGATCAGCACCAGAACCTGCTGTGCGGCCGCGCCGCTCGCGTCGCTCGCATCGGCGGCCTGGGCAGGTGCCAGGCACGCGAACACGAGCAAGGCGACGAAGAGCAGCCGCTTCACCTCGCTGCCTCTTCCTGCAGGGCCTCGACGCGCAGCACGCCCGGCTGCGCGCGCAGTCGGGCGAGGACCTGCGGCGTCGGGCTGCCGATGCGAACCAGCCAGGCGTCGGTGATCGTTGGTCCGCCGACGATCCTCGCCTCGACCGCATGCAATGCGTCACGCATCTGCTCGTTCGTCGCATCGCCCCGGAACACGGCCACGGCGTTGGCTTCGGAGGCGGCCGGCTGGGCACCGAGCGCGCGATAGCGCTCCTCGCGCGAGGGGCCGCCGATCAGGACCAGGACGAGCGCGAGCATCAAGGCGCCCTGGATCGCGATCGTGATCGGCAGCCAGCGCCGCCACGACCGCGGCGTCGCGCCCTCGGGCCGGCGCGCCGGCGCGGCCGGGGAAGCCTCGATCCGGCTGCGCAGCACGGCCCAGTCGCGATCGACGTCGCCCGCGACCTGCGTCGCCGACGCCGACGCTCTCAGCTGAGCCTGCTCCGCCGCGTCCTTCTGGCATCGCTCGCAGCCGGCGAGATGACGGGCCACCGACGACGCTTCGGCCGCGCCGAGCGTTCCGTTTACGAACCAGGGCAGCAGGTCCTGTGCCGACCGGTGCTCGGCACTGTCGAGCGGCAGAATGCGAGCCTTCACGGGCCGGCTCCCGGATCCGCCTGGAGGAGCGCGCGCAGACGCCGCCGTCCGTGGAAGACGCGCGTCTTTACCGTGTCGATCGGGCAATCGACGATGCGCGCGATCTCCTGGTACGGCAGATCGTGGAAGTAGGTGAGGACGAGCACGCTTCGCTGCTCCGCGGACAGCGCCTCCAGGCCCCGAAACACCTGCGCTCGAATCTGCTCCGCCATCAGCTGTTGCTCGGGCCCCGGATCTTCGGACGAGAGCTCATCGGCAGGGTCGGTCTCGACGGGCTCATCCTGGTCGCGCAGGGCTTTCAGCGCGGTCCTGTAGGCGATCGCAAAGATCCAGGTCGACACCTTGCTTTGCCCGTTGTACGTCTGCGAGCGGCGCCAGACGACGAGCATGGTGTCGTTCAGCACCTCTTCGACGAGGGTCCGACGCGCGGTCATGAGGCTCAGGAACCGGTCGAGCCGCGGGTGATAGATCCGAAACAGGGTCTCGAACGCCTGAAGGTCGCCGGCCGCGACGCGGCCGATCAGCGCGACGTCCGCGTCTTCGGCGCTTCGCCGGCTCGAGTTGACCGCTTGTCTGTCGTTGCCGAAGTGCCGGAGCATGAGGAAGACCCATTCAGCGGTGAATGCCGTTCGGAGCAGAAAGGTTCAAAAGCCCGTGCGCACGGCGCAGGACGACCGTTTCAAGTGCAGGTGCGATTTTCGCGGACGCATGGCGCGCCTGGGTCGGAAGTGGCTATGGAAGTGACCGCCATCGGGCCCACTGCGGACATGGAGACCTTCAATCGAGTTGCCGCAAAGCGGCCGATGCAACCAGTGCCATGCGCCTCCAGTACGCGCGCACGCGAGAGCTGCTGATCAACTGCACCATCATCGGCAGGAGCTTGGAACGAAACGATTCACACGTGCCACTCTCCATGGTTGCCGCATGGCACCACTCGAGTGGCATCCGCGTTGGTGCCTTGACTCAGGGCGCGCGTTGATCTAACACGGTGATCTCGTTACGCCTTTGTCCTCGCGATGGGCGATGGCCCGGGAGCGTGAGATCCAGGCGGCCCCAGAAAGCGGCCCTCGATGACGCGCCAAGGTCAACAGGGCTGGCACGACAGACCCCTGATCGGCGCGCCTTCCGACTCAGACGCGGACCGACGCTCCGCGCGCCAGCCACGTCATCACGCTCTCGGCGCCAGCGGGTCAGTCGCCGCGGCGCGCCGCCTCTCGATGATGATGGCGACGCGCGGCAACGCCGAGCGACGCCAGACCGGCCAGGAACAGCGCATAGGTCTCGGGTTCGGGGACCGGCGCCGCGACGGTGAGGAAGCCGCGAATCTCTCCGCCTAGATTTTGAGTCGTGTGGATGTTCAGGTACGCGGTGCCCGCGGCGAGGCCGGTGAACAAGGCGGCTTCGGCGCCGGCGGCGGTGCCGCCGTTGGCGGTCACGAACGGCGCGTTGTAGGTGGAAGTCGCGAGCGTGTCGAAGGTCTGGTCCATGCTGCCCAACGTCACGCCGAGCGGCAGGCCGGAGAAAGTCGGCGTCATCGTCGCAACGCCGGCGGTGCCAGTCGGCGTCGCGACGCAGCAGTGGATGTGCGAAGCCGTCGTCCCCGTGGTCAGGCCGCTGAACTTCTCCTGGACGCGCAGCGTGTGCGCGGTCGTATCGACGGTGACGGTGCCGACGCCGACGCCAGGCGAGGCAATGGGCGGGTTCTCGTTCGGGCCCGACAGCGACGTCGTGTAGACGATCGTCACCCCGAACGCGGGGGCGGCTGAATGCCTAACTTGGACGCACGCCATCCAGTCGACGGCAGCGAATAGGCGATGAGAGTTGAGACTGCCGTTTGCGCCCACGTTCTCTGGCTCGGCAAGGGTGCGCAGTTCGGACATCTCAGCGGAGCCATGAATCCTCCGCTTTCGGACTAAAAAAAGTGAGATTCTGCGCCCAACGCGCTTGGCGCCGGCGCTCAGGGGTCGTGCTGTCCGGCGTGACGATCCTGTTCTTCGCGCTCGATGCCCTCGGGAAGTTGCTGCAGGCCGACCCGGTCGTGCTAGAGCACCGTCGAACTCGGTGGCCTGCATCAGCAGTCATTCCGCTGGGCTTGCTCGTGTGCGTCGGCGTGACGCTGTACGCATTGCCACGCACGTCGGTGATCGGCGCGATCTATCTCACTGCATTCCTCGGCGGCGCCGTCGCCACGCATACCGCGTCGGCTCGCCGATCTTCACGCACGTGCTGTTCGGCGTCTATGTGGCGGCGTTCATGTGGGGTGGGCTGTTGTTGCGCTACCCGGCGCTGCTTACGACCTTGACCGGGGGATCGCCCTGGTCTCGGTGGCACCGCCATCGTCGACAACCTCATGACGCGTTCCGTCGGACGCCCATCCGCAGCTGGAGAACGCCAAAGCAGCCGCTAGTCAACAGCCGCTCATGGCCGGACCCTGCCTGTTGCGGCCGGCAGGTATGTGGCCGCTCAACTTGGACGTCAGCTGACCGGCGGGCGATTAGGCGGCGTGGTTGTCTCAGGCCCACCCGACGGGCAACACGCTGGTTGGCTGGAGTAGATTCCACATCGGGTGGTGGCGAACAGCCGCCGACGCGTGCAAGGAGACAAGCGGTGGCCGATCTGTTTTCGATGCTGACCGACCTGTTCTCCTCCGACCCGCCGCCCGAGGTGCTGGGCCACCGCATCCAGCAAAGTCTGCAGGTGATCCTGGCCGGCCTGGACGAGCGCGACATCCTCTCCACCGCGGACATGGAGACCCTGCGGCGCGAGCTGCGCATGCTGCTCAAGCTCGAGCGAATCCAAATCGCTGCCGCGGAGATGGACAAGTCCGAGAAGGTGCTGCAGTACATGCTGCGCCCGAGCATGGAAGACTGCCTGAACCTGTGGTTCGGCAAGTCGGAGCAGACTGATCAGGAGATTGCTAGCCGCTTCGGTGCCGACGTGGACCTGGCATCCAAGGGGCACTACGACCACTGGGCGCTAGATGTCGAGCACCCGCGCCTCCTGGTGGCTCTTGTCATCATGCTCGACCAGTTCCCGCGCAACATGTACCGTGACACAGCACAGATGTATGCCTGCGATGCTCGCTGCCGCGATCTGGTGAAGCGCGGGCTGCGCACCGGCGTAAGCGAACGCCTGCGCCCGATCGAGCGGGTCTTCCTGTGCCTGGTGCTGACCCATTCCGAAGTGCTGGACGACCAGCATCTGTGCATGGACGAGTGGGGCCGGGTGATGACCGAACTCGCGGCGGACGACCCACTGAATGCCTTTCACGAAGTCTTTCACCGGCACGTCGCCGTGATCCAGCGCTTCGGACGCTTTCCTCACCGCAACAAGATCCTTCAGCGGGCGAATACCGCCGCGGAAGAGGACTTTCTGGACAACAGCACGTTCCGCTTCGACCTGCCGTTGGTCCGCGACGCGGATGGCGCTTTCGTCTTCACCGGTTCCGTGAAGAAGCGCACCGTGAAGCTGCTCGACCATGAGTACCAGACCTTGCTGCCCGATACCGACGAGGCCCCGCACGGCGCTTTCGAGTTCAAGTACCTGGGGCCGGACAAGGTGTTCACGAAGACGCAGGAGCAGCTCAAATATCAGGGTTACGTCCGCATCGGCGACAGCGTGCCGGACTTCCACGCCGAGACCAGCATGGGTCCCATCGACTTCCATGAGTTCATCGGCGACTCCTGGTGCGTACTGTTCTCGCATCCGGCCGACTTCACGCCGGTGTGCACCACCGAGTTCGGCGCTACTGCCAAGCTTGCCTCCGACTGGCGCGCCCGCAACACCAAGGTCATCGGCCTGAGCGTCGACAGCGCCGAAGACCACGCACGCTGGATCGCCGACATCAACGAGACGCAGCACACGACGGTGGATTTCCCGATCATCGCGGACCGGGACCGCCGGGTGGCGATGCTATTCGGCATGCTCGACCCCACGACCTTCCGCCACGGCTCGGGTATCGGCGAGACGATGACCGTGCGCAGCGTGTTCATCATCTCGCCGGTGAAACGCGTCGAGTTGATGATCACCTACCCGGCCTATGTCGGCCGCAACTTCGACGAGATCCTGCGCGTGCTTGACGCCCTGCAACTCTCCGCAAAGTACCGCGTGGCCACACCGGTGAACTGGCGACCCGGGGACGACACGGTCGTGCTGCCGTTCATCACCGACGAGGAGGCCGAGGGCATGTTCGCCGGCGGCGTCCGCAAGGTGCGCTCGTACCTGCGCTACGTGCGAGATCCGTCGCTGCGCTGCCTGTGAACGCAACCGCACTGACGCGTCGACTACGGTCAGCGGCAGTTGCTAGTGGCGGTCCCGGAAGCGGGCATTCGCGTATGACCGCTCGTGGCCGAGGCTGTGTGATAACGACGTATGAGGGGATGGCACAGGCCAGCGTATGCGAGCGACTGGCTTGGCGAGCGCGACTTGCCGACGCGAACGGACGCAAGAACGCGCTCAAGCGCCCGCCAATCTCATTGCCTTCATCGTCTTGGCGGTGCCGAGGATCTGCAAGACCCGTTTTAGGTTGTAGGCCAGCACCTTGAGGCTCATTTCGGTGCCGACGTGCTCAAGCCTTCGGGTCAGGAAGTGAGTCGAACCCATCCAGTGCTTGAGTGTGCCGAAGACGTGCTCGACAGTGCGCCGTCGTAGCGTCATCGCATCCGGCTGGCGATCGAGCCGGCGGCCCATGGCTTCGAGAACAGGCTCATGCTCCCAGCGCGAGATGCGCCGGTAGTCGCTCGGCGTGCAGCGCGGCTTCAGCGGGCAGCTCGGGCACGAACTCGTCCAGTAGCGCCGGATTTGCAGGCCGTTCTCCTCTCTCGCGTGAACCGGTAGATGGCGCGCTCGCCTGCGGGGCATTGATACTCGTCGTCACGGGCGATGTAGATGAAGTCGGCCTTGTCGAAGCGCTTCTCCGCCTTAGCGTTGGAAGTCATCGGCTTGGGCACGAACGGCTCGATCCCGGCGTCAGCACAGGCTTTGATCTCCAGACCGCTGAAGTAACCGCGATCGGCATAGGCGCGGAGTCTGGTCTTGCCCATGGCCTCGCGCGCGGCCAGCGCCATCTTGCTCAACTGCGCCCGATCGCTGCCGACGTTGGTGACCTCATGCGCGACGATGAGGTGGTGCTTGGCGTCGACTGCGGTCTGCACGTTCTAGCCCACCAGACCCGTCCCCTTGGCCTGGGACATCATCGAACGGGCATCCGGGTCGGTCAGCGAGAGCTGCTCGTTGGGTTCGTTCTTGAGGCGGTCCTTCATCT
>Ga0207650_10000526_pt1 | contig 31386 bp, 26 predicted proteins | sample KBSS63metaG_FD_184325 | JGI IMG/M metagenome (GOLD analysis project Ga0207650, IMG submission 184325) | Switchgrass rhizosphere microbial communities from Kellogg Biological Station, Michigan, USA - KBS S6-3 metaG (SPAdes) (version 2) | ecosystem: Host-associated > Plants > Roots > Rhizosphere...
ATCCGAAGCGGCTGGAGCTGGGACTTTACGAGGACATTCCCCATCTCGCCTCGCCTATTATTACCGATCCGAAGCTCGCCTCACGCGCCTTGAAATGGGCCGTGGGTGAGATGGAGAAGCGCTATCGCGACCTTGCCGGGTGGGGCGTGCGCAACATCGACGGCTACAACACGGAAATCATGCGGCGCAACCTCGTCAAGGAATACGACGAACGCGGCGAGCCGCACAAACCGCTGCCTTACATCGTCATCATCATCGATGAGCTCGCTGATTTGATGATGACTTCAGGCCGCGAAGTTGAAGAGTCGATCACGCGCCTCGCACAAATGGCGCGCGCTGTGGGCATCCACCTGGTGTTGGCGACTCAGCGCCCGTCGGTTGATGTGATCACCGGTCTCATCAAGGCAAACTTCCCTTCGCGCATCTCTTTCCGCGTCTCATCGAAAGTGGACTCGCGCACCATCATCGACACGAACGGCGCCGAACATCTGCTCGGCCGCGGCGATATGTTGTTCCTGCCGCCGGGCACCTCGCGGCTAATTCGCGTGCACGGGGCTTACGTTGATGAAACGGAGATCGGCAAGATCGTCAACCATGCGAAAGCCCAGGCCAAGCCCGAGTACAACGAGACCATCACGCAGTCAGAAGAAGAAGCGCTCGGCCTTGAAGAAGGCAACGGCGAACACGACGAGTTGTTTGAAGAGGCGCTGCGTATTTGCGTTGAGATGAAGCGCGCATCGACGTCTGTGCTGCAACGCCGGCTGCGGATTGGCTACGGACGCGCGGCGGCAATTCTGGACATCATGGAACGCGAAGGCCTGATCGGCCAGGCCGACGGCTCGAGACCGCGCCCCGTCCTCGGCCGCGCTTATGAAATGATCGCGCAATGGGATGAAGGCGGAGGGGAAGAATAGTTTCAGGTTTCAAGTTTCAAGTTCGAGCCGTGGTGTTATTTGATTTTCGCCGGAACTCGAAACATTGAACTTGGAACTTGAAACTTGGAACTTGAAACCTGAAACTTGAAACTCGCTTCCGCAACTTGTTTGAAACATTTTCCACGCCGCTTGTGGAAAAATCTGTGGACAACCCGCCATAAAACATACGAACTTTTGAAATCATTAGACTTTTGGCACCCTGCACACGCGAGCGGCAGCCTCGCAAAGCCTTCACGAACATTCACTTGCATACGTGAAACAGAATCTCCCGGCAGCAAGAATAAATGTTTGGTTAGTCATGTCTTTGCTGATCGCCTCTGCGATGTTCACTGTCGCTTGCGCGAGGCTTCCGATGTCGGCGCGCAGCGAGGTTCCCCGCACTGCTGCTCCTGAACACGCGGGACAAATAAACCTCAACACGGCCACGGCTGCAGAACTGGAGACGCTGCCGGGTGTCGGCAAGGTTATCGCGGAGCGAATCGTGGCTCATCGCGAGCAATACGGGCCCTTTCGCCGCCCGGAACACTTGATGATGGTGCGCGGCATTAGTGATAACAAGTTTCGCCAATTGCGATCCTTGGTCACTGTGGATCCGTAGAAGCACGGCATGCCAATACCGGGCAGGTAGGGGCGGACCTGTGTGTCCGCCCTGGGCGCACACATATAGGTGCGCCCCTACAGACTCGCGAGTCGCGATCCGGCGCTGAGCGTCGCGCGTGTTACAATTGCTGCAACCAAATTAATGAAACTTTAAGAGGAGAAGTAAATGCCCTATTCAGAACTGATGATTCGTCCGATGCGCGAGGAACTTACCAGGATTGGTGTGGAGGAACTGCGCACGCCTGAGGCTGTGCAACAGACGCTGGAAAACAGCAAAGGCACCGTGATGGTGGTGGTAAACTCCATCTGCGGCTGCGCGGCTGGAAAAGCGCGTCCCGGAATCGCCCGCGCCCTGCAACACAGCGTGCGTCCGGACAAGGTCGGAACCGTGTTTGCCGGTGCAGACATTGAAGCGACCGAGAAAGCCCGCAGTTACTTCACCGGCTACGAACCGTCGTCGCCATCGATCGCGCTGCTTAAGGACGGCCAACTCGTCTACATGATGGAGCGCCGCCAAATCGAAGGCAAAGATGCTTCGCAGGTTGCGAGTGAACTTATCCAGGCTTTCGATCAGCATTGCGCGAAAGCTGACGCAACTACGAACTAGCAAGAATCAGCCGCGGATTGACGCGGATGCGCGCGGATCTGAAAACAGGAAGAGCCTGTTTTCGGTTTCAAAGGGAATTCTAATCCGCGCCTATCTGCGAAAATCCGCGGCTAATTCTCTTCAGTGAATCTCCTTCGACAGCCTCGCCGGTCCAAGCACCCTCGCAAACTCCGCATGCGCCACGACCACCTCGGGCGATTGCTGCATTGCCTGAAAATATTTCTTCTGGAAGTCCGCGCCTGATTCCGACGGCGTCAAAAGAATCTTCGCCTGCTCAATGAGAGCGAGCGCCGTCGACTCTTGCGGCGTTTCCTTCGAGGCCAGCAGTTCGTCCATTTCGACTATCAACTCCGATAGCTGTCGCAGCCAGGCAAACCACACGTCGCCCATCACCAGTTGGAGAAACTCGTAGCTGTTGCCAATCTTGCCGTGCTCGCGTTCATAACGCTCGCGTTCGAAATCTAGCAGGGTTTTGTGTAGCCGCAACAAGACCGTGCGAATGTTCGACAGCCGCTCGCGTGTTTCGGCCGTTAGATCGTGTTCAGTTGTCATGCTTCTCCATTTGCTGCTCAACGGTAAATTTGGATTGAACGGCTTGCGGATAGGGACAGTCAAGTCCGCGGTGCGTTAGAAAGGATTGGCCACAGAGGCTCAGAGACGCGGAGATGGGAAGGAAGAAAGGCAAAAGTTTGAAATTCATGAGTCACGTAGGCGGAATCTGTGCTCACGTTCTTTATTTCTCTCTGTGTCTCTGCGTCTCTGTGGCTGACTTGATTCGCACTGAGGACGCGAAGGATTGACGGCTCGCCTCTATGCTATGATCGCGCGAAATGCCGCCCCCTTTGTCGCTTCAAACTCCTATTGAAGATCTGCATCAATACGGCCTGCCCCGTTTTGGCCAAATCCTTTCGCACAAACTCGCGACAGAGCTTGCGCGGCAGTCGATCAAAAGAGATCGACCTGCGACCGTTGAAGATCTGCTGCACTACTTGCCGATGCGTTACGAAGATCGCTCGCGTCCTTCGCAGATACGCGATCTGACTGACGGCGCCCAGGCCTCACTGGAACTGATCGTCAAGATTGCCGGCGCCTTTCAAGTGAAGAACAAGCGAGCGCCCGGTCGTTCGAGTCTGTATATTTTTGAAATTACCGCTACAGATCCAGACCGCACCGGACGTCCCATCGTCGTCTGGTGGTTTGTTTCGGGAACGCATGCTAAAGACATCATCGATTACTACAACAAGCGCTTTGTGCGCGGCGCGCGGTTCATCACTTTCGGACGCTGGGATTGGGACAAACGTCGCGCAACCTTTTCCCTCAAACTGCATAAACCTGCAGACGAACTCGAACTGCTGCCCGCCGCAATGACAACCGAGACCGGCGATGAAGAAGGCGAGGAAAGCGAAGCGAACGAACTTGATTCGGTTGACCACGCCGACCCTACTCTCAACGTTATTCACAGCGGCAGGCGCGTGCCGGTCTATCGAAAGTTGGGTGAATTTAGTTCGAAGCGCCTGCGAGAGATCATCCACGGCGTGCTTTCGCTGCTGCCTGATGACGCGATCACAGAAACCCTACCGCTCGAATTACTGAAACGGCGAAAACTAATCGCGCGTCCCCAAGCATTGCGCGAGATTCATTTTCCTCCGGAAGAAATATCGCTCGCGCTCTACGATCAGGCGCGCAGCCCGGCGCATCTGCGGCTCATCTTCGAAGACTTCTTTTGGATCGCCTTAGGGATCAGTTTGAAACGCGGGCGACGCGTCGAAGAAGTTAAGGGGACAAAAATCAAACTCGATCATGCGACCAAATTGAGGATTGGTTCCGTCCTGCCGTTTAAGTTAACCGATGCCCAGCGGCGCGTGGTGCGCGACATATTCAAGGACCTGAAGTCTGACGCGCCGATGAACCGACTGCTGCAGGGAGATGTGGGCAGCGGCAAAACGATCGTCGCGCTAATAGCGATGCTGGCGACGATGGAAAACGGCTACCAGACGGCGCTGATGGCGCCCACTGAAATTCTCGCCGAACAACATGCACGCAACATTAAACGGCTGCTCGCAAAGTCGCCCTATCGGGTCGAGTTGTTGACTGGTTCGCTTCGTGCCGCGGAAAAACGAAAGCTCCAGGTTGCGCTCGCGGCCGGCGAGATAGATGCCGTCATCGGCACGCACGCGCTTATTCAGGACGCGGTCACTTTCAAAAATCTTGGGCTCGCCGTGATCGATGAGCAGCATCGCTTCGGCGTCATGCAACGCGCCGAGTTGCGTTCGCGCGGGTTGAATCCTGACGTGCTGGTGATGACGGCCACGCCGATTCCCCGTTCACTGACGATGACGATTTACGGCGACCTGGATGTTTCGGTTATCGATGAAATGCCTCCCGGTCGCACGCCGATCCAAACGCGCGTTTGCGGCGAGGAAGCGCGCCAGGAAGTTAAGCAGTTGATCGCGCGCGAGGTTGCCGCCGGCCGGCAGGTCTACGTTGTTTATCCGCTGGTTGAAGAGTCGGAGAAGATGGATCTGAAAGATGCGACGCAACGATACGAATACCTGCGCACGAGAGTGTTTCCCAAACTTTCGGTGGGTTTGGTGCACGGCAAAATGAAAACCGTGGAGAAGGAAGAGGTGATGCGGCGCTTTGTTGCCGGCGAGATTCAGATTCTGGTTTCCACTACGGTGATTGAAGTTGGCGTGGACGTGCCGAACGCTTCGGTGATGATTGTCGAGCACGCCGAAAGATTTGGCCTGTCGCAACTGCATCAGTTGCGCGGCCGAGTCGGTCGCGGGGCGAAGGAAAGCTATTGCGTTCTGCTGACTTCAGACAAGCAGACGGCCGTGGCCGTCGAACGGCTCGGCATCATGGCCCAGACGAACGATGGTTTCGTAATTGCGGAAAAGGATTTGGAACTGCGCGGACCTGGGGAGCTGTTGGGAACCAGACAATCAGGGCTGCCTGAGTTTCGTGTGGCCAACATTGTTCGCGATCAGCAATTCCTCGAAGGCGCACGCAAGGAAGCGGAGTTCTATCTGGCGAAAGGCGCAAAGTCAGTTGAGACCGCAAAGATGATCGAACGCGTGCGCTCCGACGCGCGCTTCGGCCTCGCTGCCGTAGGCTGAAAACTTATCCGCAGATTACGCAGATTTCACAGATAGGGAAACAGTTTCGTGCAAGTTCGTTTCCGTTCGTGTAGTTTCGTGGTTCGTTCTAGCTACAAACCCAACCACGAAGTAACACGAAACCAGAACCTAGAACACGAACCAGATCTCAAACGTTCTGTGCAATCTGCGAAATCTGCGGATGTTTTCGTATGCGAATAATCTCTGGAAAGTATCGCGGAAGAAACCTGAAGAGCCCGCCTTCGCTCGAAGTGCGGCCGACCTCTGATCGTTTGCGCGAAACGCTTTTCAACGTCATTGCGCCGCGAATTCAAGACGCGCGTTTCCTCGATCTGTGTGCCGGGTCCGGCGCTGTCGGCATCGAGGCGTTATCGCGCGGCGCGCGTCATGCCACGTTTGTGGATCGTTCACGAAAGATGTGCAACCTGATCAAGTCGAACCTCGAACTTTGCGGCATCGACAAGATCTGGTCCGACGTCGTTTTTTCGGAAGCGCTTCCTTATCTACGACGCGCGATTTGGCAATTGGGCCTGCCCTCGGATAACCGCTTCGCTCGACGCGACGCGTGGGACATCGTCTTCTTCGATCCACCCTACGCCGACGACTACACGCGAATCCTCGACACAGTTGGTGCAGACGCCGCTAAGTTGCTGACTGAAGATGGACTGCTGATTGTGGAACACCATCACAAAAACGAGCTGCAGGAAGCGGTTGGACAGTTAACTCGCAATCGACTTCTGAAGCAAGGCGACTCCGCACTGAGTTTCTATCAATTGTAGGGGCGGACCTATGTGTCCGCCCCGGGCGCACACATAGGTGCGTCCCTACACAGTCATTGTTAGAATCAAGTCATGTTGGTTCTGGGCATCGAGACTTCCTGTGATGAGACTGCCGCCGCGGTCGTGCGCGACGGCCGCGAGATTGTCTCCTCCGTCATCGCTTCGCAAATCGAGACGCACAAACGCTTTGGCGGCGTCGTGCCGGAGCTCGCCTCGCGCGAGCATCTCGACAAGATCGTGCCCATCGTCGAGGAAGCTTTTGCACGCGCTGAAGTGAAGCCTCGCGAAATAGACGGCATCGCCGTCACGGTTGGACCAGGGTTGGTTGGCTCGCTACTCGTCGGCGTTTCGTATGCGAAGGCAATGGCGTTCGCACTAAATAAACCGCTGGTCGGCGTCAACCACATCGAGGGCCACGTTTATTCAGTCGCGTTTGGAAACCCGCCCGTCGAGTATCCGGCTCTCGCGCTGATTGTTTCCGGCGGGCACAGCAACTTGTTCCTCGTCCCCGGGCCGGGCAAATACAAGGTCCTCGCGCGCACGCGTGACGACGCTGCCGGTGAAGCCTTCGACAAGGTCGCGAAGCTGATGGGGCTCGGTTATCCCGGCGGTCCAATCATCGAGCGGCTCGCGCGCGAAGGCAATCCGAAGGCGGTGAAGTTTTCCGTCCCGCGCATGGGCGACGGCTCCGCGGATTTTAGTTTTAGCGGCTTGAAGACAGCCGTGACGAAGCACGTGCGCGAATCGGGATTGCAGCCAGTTACAAACGGCGAAGCGCCCTCGCAAGCGATCAAGGATCTGGCGGCAAGTTTTCAAGGCGTGGTTGTGCGGTCTCTGGTAGGAACAACTGAACGCCTGGCGAGCGAACATCAGCCAAAGACTTTGATTGTGGCCGGCGGCGTGGCCTGCAACGGCGCGTTGCGCCGGGCGGCGCATGATGCAGCGGAACGTTTAGGAATTCCCGCGTACTTCCCTTCACCTCATCTTTCAACCGATAACGCCGCGATGATCGCTGCCGCGGGAACAGTGAAACTCCAGGCAGGCGAGCGCGCCGGGTTTGATCTGAATGCGGATGTGACGTTGCGTTTGCAGAACGTGGATAACGAGGAGGATGCGCTGCGGAAAGCGAAAGTGCGGTACCGATTGTGATGTTTTGCAGAAGCCCGACCGTCAGGGAGGGCTTGAATTGAAACCATCAAAGCCTTCCTGACGGTCAGGCTTCTGCCCCAGGGCGGCGCGCTTCGCGCTTACCCTGGGCTAAGTTAGCCAACGCCTTCGGCGTAGAAGGCCAGCGCATTGGTCCTGATCACTGACCACTGACCACTGACTACTGGCCACTGACCACTGCTTTCTGCTTTCTGCTTTCTGCGTCGTTGGTCTCGGCACGCGAGACCGGGGGTGGGCCTTATCAACCCTCGATGACGTCCATCGCGCTCACCGCCCTTTTCTCATAAGCGGCGATGGTGGCGATGTTACGTTTCTCCAGTGGCGTCAACTGCGCTTCGGTAAAATCAGGGTTGGCTTTGTACCAGGCAAAGCTTTCGAAGTAAGTCTGGAACCAGGGCTCCTTAGTAAACACCTTACCGCGCCGCGCGTAAATTTCCTGACGCATCTTCGCGGCATCTTCGACGAACAGACCGTCCAGCAGCGTTCGCGCGATCGGCTTGCGGCCGAGATCGTCGTGAATCTTGTTTTCATATGCGACGATCGTTTCCACGTTCGTCTTGTCAGTTCCAGTTAGCAACTCGTCTTTGAAGCTGTCGTCAGGTTGATACCACGGTTGGTTCCAGAAATATTGCTGCAGCCATTGCGCTTGAAACTGGCGGCCGTGACGCGCGTAGACTTCATTACGCAGCAGGCGCAGCTCGTTGAGGCTGAGTCCGTGGAGCATCTGTTCCGAGATGAGTTTGTTTTCAAAAAGCTCCATGTCGCCGGGCGCGATGGCCAGCTTGCGCGACTTCTTTTGCGACGCCGCAATCGTCGCGAGGTTTTTTTGTTCGAGCGCCGTCAGTTTTTTGGGATCGTAGTTGTCGCTCGACTTGTACCAGTAACGCTCGTCAAAGTATTGCTGCAACCACGCCTCGCTGAAACGCCGGCCATGAATCGCCTCCACCTCCGCGCGCAACACCCGCCACTCCGCGCCGCTATGCACTCCCAGCTTCTTCGCCGTCAGGGTTCGCGTGCGCCAGTAGCGCATGTCTCCCGGCTGCACAAACTCGTGTTTGCTCGCTTCGGCGTCGCGAATGAGATCGAGATTGCGATTCTCTGTCGCATTGAGCATTGAGTTCTGAAAGTCGGCGTTTGGTTTGTACCAGGCCTGATCGGCGAGAAAGGTGCGAATCGTGGCGTCCTTGAAGACACGACCATGACGACCAAAGACAATGCCACGCATCAGCGTCAGGTCTTCAAGCGGGACGCCGCCGAGGTCAGACGACTTCAATGCGGTCTTGGCAAAATCGAAGTCTTGCCAGCGCTGCATCGTGTCCTGCGCCTGAACGGAAAAAGCAGCAAACAGAATTATCAGCGGAAGGAATACTCGAAGGAGGGGGATTCTCATGGGAACTCTCCGGAAAATTAACCGAATCCGCGACAGGTCACGGACGACTAAAGCGCTGACAGGTCAGCGCACTCCAAGAAGCAGCTAGGGTCGGCATTTTGAAAGTCTCTGGGCGTCCTCTGTGGCCTCTGTGTCTCTGTGGTGGATGTTTGCTTAATAAATTCACCACAAAGACACAGAGAACACAAAGGCAGCACAGAGGAAAGCTGAAATTGCGACACTACCAAAGGGAACGGACATTGGACCTTGGACATTGGACCTTGGACGTTGGACTTGTTATCCAAAGATATCGCGGACCTTATCGACCAGCCCTTTGTCTTCCAAATCCTTATTCTCAACCACCGCGAGTTGCTCGAGCAGTTTTCGTTGTTCGCGCGTCAGTGAAGTCGGCGTAACGACGCTGACTGAAACAAACAGGTCGCCTCTTCCCCTGCCGCCAAGGACGGGCATGCCTTTACCCTTGATGCGAAAGACGGTGCCGGTCTGCGTGCCGGCCGGCACCTTTATTTTTTCTTCGCCTTCGATCGTCGCGACGTACACCTCCGAACCGAGGGCCGCTTGCGCGAAAGTCAGCGGTTGCGAAGCGTAAAGATTACTGCCCTGGCGTTCGAAGCGTTCGTGTTCAGCGAGATGAATTACGACGTACAAATCGCCGGACGGCCCACCTTGCGTTCCTGACTCGCCTTCACCCTGCACGCGCAGTCGCGAACCGGTCTCGACACCCGCAGGAATCTTTACTTCCATCTGCTTCTCGCGCTCGATGCGTCCCGCGCCGCGACAATCTTCGCACGGAGTTTTTATGACGCGACCGGTGCCGCGACACGGCTGACAGGTGCGCGCCACCGAGAAGAATCCCTGTTGATAACGAACCTGGCCGGTGCCGCCGCACGTCGAACAATTCTCAGGCTCAGTGCCGGGTTTAGCTCCGTTCCCTTTACAAGTTTCGCAGGACTCCAAACGCGGAATGCGCAGTTGCGCGGTCATTCCGTTGTAAGCTTCTTCGAGTGTTATCTCGAGGTCATAACGAAGATCGGCGCCGCGTTGGGCGGCAGTGCGTCGCGAACCGGCGCGACCACCAAACACATCGCTGAATCCGAAAAGGTCTCCAAGAATATCTTCAATGCCACCAAAGCCCGGTGCGCCCCAAGCCTGGCCTGCGCCGCTGGACACACCAGCATGGCCAAAACGATCGTAACGCTGGCGCTGCTCAGCATCGGCCAGCACGCTGTAAGCTTCCGCCGCTTCCTTGAACTTATCTTCCGCGGCAGCATCGCCGGGGTTCTTGTCAGGATGAAAACGAACCGCCAGCCGGCGGTACGCACTTTTTATTTCTGTCTCGTTCGCGGTGCGGCTAACGCCCAACACCTCGTAATAATCTCGTTTACTCATTTTCCGACTTTTCTTAAACCTCTCGTCAAATAATTAACTGTAACGCAAACTGTTAGTTTGCGTGGTCATCGAATGGCTATTCATCTTTCGCAAACTGACAGTTTGCTTTACATAACTAAAACTTAGTGTATTCCCCGGCTGGTTTATCAGCACCGGCAGTTGATGATTCGCCGGTAGGATCCAACATCGCGTTCGTAAGTTGACCGGCAACGCGTTCGAGCGCGGTGAGTGCTTTATTGATTGGTTCTTTTCCTTCCGCTTTGACGGCCTCGTCGGCCTCTTTGAAAACTCGCTCGGCGATTTCCTGATCGTTGGTGGAAAGCACTCCGCCGAATTTCGCGAAAGATTTTTGCGTGTTACGCAGCAGCGATTCCAGCTTGTTGCGCAGCACGACAACTTCTTTCGCCATCCGATCGGAATCGGCAAACCCTTCAGCCTCCTTGATCAATTGCTCAATCTCGTCGGGCGCCAGGCCGGAGGTAGGCGTGATTCGCATTTGCTGCTCGCGGCCAGTGGTCTTGTCCTGCGCCGAAACGGAAACGATGCCATTCGCGTCTACCTCGAAGGCAACGTCGATTTGCGGCACGCCGCGCGGACTCGGCGGAATGCCGACCAGCTCGAACTTGCCCAGCGAACGATTGCCGCCGGCTACTTCACGTTCGCCCTGCAGGATGTGAATTTCGACCGAGGTCTGATTGTCTACCACGGTAGTGAACGTCAAACTATTGCGCAGAGGGATCGTGGAATTCCGATCGATAATTTTTGTGAACAGGCCGCCGCGCGTTTCCAATCCCAGGCTGAGCGGCAACACGTCAAGCAGCACGATGTCCTTAACTTCGCCGGTCAGGACGCCGCCCTGAATTGCCGCGCCCATCGCCACGACTTCGTCCGGATTGATTTCGGCCGAAGGCTTCTTGCCAAAGATCTTCTCCACCGTGCGCTCAACAATCGGCGAGCGCGTTTGTCCGCCGACCAAAATAACTTTATCGACGTCGTTTGGTTGCAGCTTCGCGTCCTCGAGCGCCTTTTTGCACGGCTCGATGGTTTGGTCGATCAAATCAACAATCAAATCCTCAAACTCGGTTCGAGTCATCGTCTTGTTGAAATGCTTCGGACCGGTGGCGTCCGCAGCGATGAACGGGAGGTTAATGTTGGTTTCGATCGACGACGAAAGCTCACACTTGGCGCGCTCCGCGACTTCTTTCAAACGCTGCAGCGCCAAACGATCCTTTCTTAGATCGATGCCCGTGTCGCTGAGAAACTCATCGGCCATCCAGTTCATGATGCGTTCGTCGATGTCTTCACCGCCGAGGAACGTGTTGCCGGAAGTGGAAAGAACTTCGAACACGCCGTCGCTCATCTCTAGAATCGAGATATCAAAAGTGCCGCCGCCGAGATCGTAAACAGCAATGCGTTCAACGTCAGTCTTGCCCAAACCGTAAGCGAGCGCAGCCGCGGTCGGCTCGTTGATGATTCTTTCGACAGTGAGACCGGCAATCTTTCCGGCGTCTTTCGTTGCCTGGCGCTGCGTATCGTCGAAATAGGCGGGCACGGTGATGATGGCGTCCGTCACCGGTTCGCCAAGAAAATCTTCCGCCGCCGCTTTCAAACGCTGCAACACGATCCCCGACAATTCGGGCGGGCTATAACTGCGTCCCTGCACGCGCACGCGCGCATCGCCGTTTGGCGAATCGACAATTTCAAACGCCGAAGTCTCGCGCATGCGTTGAACTTCAGCCGAACTGTACTTGCGGCCGATCAAACGCTTGACCGCGTAAACCGTGTTCGCCGCATTCGTCACCGCCTGGCGTTTCGCAATCTGGCCCACGAGGCGCTCGCCTTTATCGGTGAAGCCAACGACGCTGGGCGTGGTCCGGCCGCCTTCTTTGTTAGGCACAATCTGAACCGCGCCGCCCTCAAGTACGGACACGCAGCAGTTCGTCGTTCCTAAATCTATGCCGATCGCTTTTCCCATGTTTAGTTACCTGAGCCCGTTCCCGCTAGCTCCAGTCATTTTCAGTTGGATCGTCGTTTGAATCCTCTGCGTTTCCTTTTGCGATCTCGGCGTCTCTGTGGTGAGTCTTGGCCGCGGTTCTACACCGCAGAGACGCAGAGTCCGCAAAGACAGCGCAGAGACAGACTGAAATTAGCTACTCACTTTCTAACCGCCACTTTCACGAGTGCCGGACGAATCAACTTATCACCCACGCGAAAGCCGCGAACGATCTCCTGCATAACTGTATCAGGCTCATAATCGTCGGTTGGTTCGGTGACTACCGCCTCGTGAAGATGTGGATTGAATGGCTCGCCCTCGGCCGGCACCGGCTTGACTCCGAGAGCATCAAGCACGCCATTGAGCTGCTTGTAGATCAAATCCACGCCACTGAGAAAATGCCGAAACTCATCCGACTCACTCGCTTCAACTGAAGCTTCCGTCTCGAGGGCTCGTTTCAGGTTGTCGAGCACGGGCAACAGCTTGGCCGCGATGTCTACAACTACGCGGCTGTAGGTTTCAGCGCGCTCACGCTCCATCCGCTTGCGATAGTTTTCAAAGTCTGCCTGCCGTCGCGCGAGTGAGTCTTTCAATTCCTTGACTTCAGTTTCCAGACGCTTCAACTCGGCTCTGGTGGCGACGAGTTCCGCCACTTCCGGACCGCCAGTCGGACCACCGGCGGGACCACCGGAAGCCGGCGCAACGTCTTCCGACGTGCCATCGGCTTGCGACGAAGCTTCCGGAGGACCGTCGTCATGGTGCGGTGCATCGGCGTCAGGCGCGGTGGCGTTGTTGTCGGAGCTCATAGTGTTTGTCGCTTGCTCGTTTCCAGACGTTGACCCATCGGGACCGTTTCCGCTTATCCCATCCTCATCCGAATCAAGAAAATTGATTGGAATGCGGTTCGACCTATCACCTTTTTTCTCAGGAGCCATCAATCAGTGTAGACGTTCAAAATCGGTAGGCCTAAACGCGCGCTTCTTCGTTCAAGCGACGCTCAATGAGCCGCGCCATGTAGTTTACCATAGCCATAATGCGGGAATACTCAATCCTCATCGGGCCAACAACGCCGAGCGTGCCCAGCTGTTCATTTGAACCGAAACTGTAAGGCGCAGTGATGAGGGCACAGTTGCGCATGGATGAGATTGGATGTTCACGGCCGATAACGACGTGAACGTCGCCTCGCGCCGTGGTCTGGTCGCGAGCCACACACTCGTTAAGTATCTTTATCAGGCGGGACTTCTCTTCGAAGGTTCGAAACAACTCACGCATTCTGTCGACGTCAACAAAATCAGGCTTGCTGAGGATGTTTGAGGCGCCGTCGACATAGACGTCGCCGCTCGTGGACTCTTCGCCTTCCAGGCTCATGTCGCAAAGCAGGATGGCATTGCGCAGCAGCCGATCATACAAAGCCTTTTCCTCGCGCATCATCTCAAGAATCTCAGCGCGGATGGCGAGCAGGCTTTTGCCGGAAAACTCGGTGTTCAGGTAGCGCGCCGTCTGTTCCAGTTCCTCTTCTGTCAGACTGTCTTCCAGGCGAATGATCTTGTTGTGGATGGTGTTCGCGCCGGTTACTAAAACAACCAGGATGCGCTTATCGGAGAGCTGCACGAATTCGATGTGGCTCAGCCGGTTCTCAGCGAGCGAAGGCGAAATGACTATCCCGACGTTCGTGGAAAGCTCCGAAAGCGCGTGGGACATTCTTTCCATGATCCGTTCGGAGGAACTGGCGGAGTCAACGCCGGTTGACGTGAAGACTTTGTCAATGGCGCGCAGGTCGGCCCGCGACAGGCGCGCCTCTTCGAGGATGTAGTCAACGTAGTAACGATAGCCCTGATCCGTCGGCACACGACCCGCTGAGGTGTGCGGCTGTTCCACCAGCCCCGCTTCTTCCAGTTCGCCGAGAACATTGCGAATGGTAGCCGAGCTCCAGCCCGAGCTGTGGGAGAAACGATCCGAGAGCACGAGCGAGCCCACGGCTTCACCCGTCACCAGGTGCTCCTTGATCACAGCGGAAAGTACCGCTTGCGCGCGAGCATCGAGACTGTTTTGGGCAGCTGCTTGGAGGGTTGGATTACGTCGGGGCATCTAGTTACGGGCTTGAATCGCTTCCATTGACTTCATTTAGCTACGAAAATCTCACAGGCAGTATAAGGGAATCGTTTGTCGCCCTGCAAACATTAGCCGTAGCGCTGATCCGCGGCCGGGATGGGGGGATAATTTACTCCGCTGCAAAGATTTAGAAGGCACAAGCTAAGGTGCGGTTTCAAACAACAGCAAGGCGAGCCCTGCAAGAAAAGGGGCAGTAGCCCGACCGTCAGAGAGGGCTTCGCACGAAGCCCATGAATAGCGGAGCCCTCCCTGACGGTTGGGCTACTGCCACACCTGCCGAACAAGCCTCAAAACCATGACTTTTATTGGCCTTTTTCGCGCCTCATCCAGCCGAATTGACCTTCGGCGAAGGTTCTCCTTAATATGACAGTCGCCTCCAGCATCCACCCTTGCCCCCCGGGTGCCGCCGGAGCGAGCGTCCAAAAAGCGTTACCTGCATCGTCCTGCGCCGGAAAATATTATTGAAAGACCGTTTAGTTAATTAGTTGTCAGGAAATTGGGGATGACTGACGTTAAGAAATTCTTTGTCGACGCCTTCCACCACCTCGGCGGCAATCGCGGCGTGCCCGTCATCGACGTGCGCTTTTATCCTTACGCCGGGCTGCGCCACACAATTCGGCTGCGCTCGGGACAGGTCTACGTGCGTTTGTCTGACATCTGCAAAGACAGCCCGCCCGAAGTGATGCGTGCGCTCGCGTTCGTGCTCGTCGCGCGACTGCTGGGAAAGAAAATTCCTGCCGTTCACGATCGAACCTATCGCGAATACTCGTTAACACCGGAGTTAATGCGCTCTTCGGACATTGCCCGGCGACGTCGCGGGCGAAAGATGATCTCGAGCGCGCGCGGTAATGTCTACGACCTCGACAAAATGTTTTCCAAATTGAATCGCCGCTACTTTGACGCCAGCCTCGACAAGCCAACGCTGACGTGGTCACAACGCAAGACGCGCAGCATATTGGGTCATCACGATCGGGTGTACGACACGATTACGATTAGCAAGTCGCTGGACTCCGCAGCGGTGCCGGAGTGGTTCGTCGAGTTCATCCTTTATCACGAGATGCTCCATATCAAGCATGTGGCGCGCATGATCAACGGCCGGCGCTATTATCACACCGCCGCGTTTCGCCTCGATGAACGCCGCTTCCAAAGATATGAGGAGGCGCAACGCTGGCTGGAACAAGTGGCCCGGCAGCGTCGCGTGCCCCGAGCTCGCGCGGCATAAAAATCCACCGGCGATATTGGAACCTTTCAAAGAGACGGGCGTTTACATAAGCGAGGTAGGTGGGCTCCTCAAAAAAGGGCGGCTAATCCGGGGATGTTTCCTGGTGCAGCCGCCCCTTTTGTTTAGTTCGGAGCGCTGAAAGCGCGGAATGTAATAGCCAGGGGCAAGCGACGAAGGAGCGCCGCTCCTGGGAATCTTCCTGTAAGCTTCGCTCTGACTAAACCGGATAAAGATCAAGTTTCTTGCTGGGCGCGTGTGTTTGTACTTAACCCTCAATGCACCCGTTCCAATTTCGCCCCTTCAGGGGCTCAGGCCGACATCAAAACTGGTTCCAGGGGCGGCGCTCCTTCGTCGCTTGCCCCTGGCTATTACATTTCGCGCCTTTGGGCTTAGGGAGCACCTTGATTCCTTTTTCGTCTGCTGGACAAGGCCACAACCGCTCGCTAAACTACGCGTTTCCTAATGAGACCCTTTTGCTAACCAGCTGGTTACGGCCGAAAACAAACGCTATCTTACAAATCTATTTAGACGGAGACCGAAACTAACTCATGGCTATTCAGGCGACTCAAATTCGACGCGGGATGATGATTCTATTCGAAGGCGAACCATGCAAAGTTATGGAATTTCGCCACCATACCCCGGGAAATCTGCGGGCGATGGTGCAAACCAAGCTGCGAAATATCAAGACCGGATCCTCTTTTGAGCACCGGTTTCGTTCGTCCGACACGATCGAACGCGCCATGCTCGAACAGCACGAAATGGAGTTCATGTATTCGGATGGCTCTCATCATCACTTCATGAATACGGAAAACTACGAACAGGTGGCCCTGAGCGACGAGGAATTGGGCGACGCGGCGCAGTGGCTAACTCCCGGGTTGAAAATTCAGGCAGAGTTCTACGAAGGCGCACCCATCGGCATCGACCTGCCGCCCTCGATGGAGTTGACGGTCACGCGCACCGATCCCACCATGAAGGGCGCGACAGTTTCGAACGTCAACAAGCCGGCCACACTGGAGAACGGCGTAACCGTCTCGGTACCCCCTTTTGTGAATGAAGGCGATCGCATTCGCGTCGACCCCAGCGAGGGACGCTACATCGAACGAGCTAAGTAGGACAGACATTCCTGTCTGTCCCAAGTCTCCATTGAAGAACGAAAACATTTTCCATTTCTCATTTTAGATTTTTCATTGAAAACGACAACAAGGTTCAATGGTCTTCTTCTAAGAGAATCTAGACGATGCCGTAAATGACAAATGAAAAATTTCAAATGAGAAATGGAAAATATTCTTGGTTCTGCAAATAATCGTAGACTCAACTGACAGGCAGGAATGCCTGTCCTACACATGTACTTCATCTACAGTCTTCTGCTGAGTCTTGGCTTCCTCATACTTCTTCCACGTTTCATTCTCGACGCTTTTCGACATGGTAAATATGTCGCCGGCTTTGGCGAGCGACTGGGTTCCGTCGCACCACTCGCGAGCCGCGGCCGGCCGGTAGTCTGGATTCATTGCGTTTCAGTTGGCGAAGTGCAGGCGGCACGCCCGCTCGTGCATCGCATAAAGGATCAGTATCCGGACCATCTAATCGCAGTTTCAACCACGACCCTCACCGGGCAAAACCTGGCGCAGGAAGTGTTCAAGCTTCACGCCGCCAAAGTTTTTTACTTTCCCTTCGACTGGCGCTGGACCGCCCGGCGCGCGCTCAAAGCCATTCGCCCGAATTTCGTGTTAGTGCTCGAGACGGAACTGTGGCCAAACTTTCTGCGCGAATGTCGTCAGCAACAAATCCCGGTCGCACTCGTAAACGGGCGACTCTCGGAACAGTCGTGCCGTCGCTATCGTCTTATCAAGCCGTTTATGCGACGAGTGCTCAGCTCGCTCGCGCTCGGGATCATGCAAACGGAAGCGGATGCTGAACGCATTCGCGCGCTGGGGTTGGCGGAGGAAAAGACGTTGGTGTTTGGCAGCATGAAATTCGATGCCGGCGCCGCCGGACCGGCCGATTCGCTCGCTAATGAATTTCGACAGCGTTATCGGCTTAGCGATGAATCTCCGCTGATTCTTGCGGCCAGCACTCACGATCCGGAAGAAGTCGTACTGCTCAATAGCTTCAGACAGATTATTTTCCGAGCGAAAGTGAAACCGCGGTTGATGATTGCGCCTCGCCATCCCGAACGCTTCGCCGAAGTCGCCGAGCTGCTGAATTCTTCCGGCCTACCCTGGGCACGACGCAGTGCGCCGCCCGATCCGAGTGATGCCCAGGCCTCGATTATTCTTCTTGACACGATCGGCGAATTGCACTCGGCCTATCCCCTCGCGTCGCTGGTCTTCGTGGGCGGCAGCATCGCGTCCACCGGTGGACATAACATTCTCGAACCGGCGGCGGCGGCAGTGCCGGTGATAGTCGGGCCGCACACATACAACTTCCAGTCGATTGTCGAATCGTTCGTAGCGGCCAGGGCTATTATTCAACTGGAGCCGGCGACAGATTCGGCAACGATCATTCAACTGGCAGACGTGATTTTGGAGTTGCTTGGCGATCGTGGAAGGCGACGTGAACTCGGCGAGCTGGCGCAGCAACTGGTCAACGAAAACCGCGGCGCCACCGAACGCACGCTCGAAAGTCTGCGCTTTCTCCTGGTCCATTCTCCCTCCCCGTTGGGGGAGGGTAGGGGTGGGGGTTTTACACGCGAGTAAGCCCTCTCCCCCAACCCCTCTCCCAACGGGAGAGGGGAAGATACAAAGTCATGAGTGACTTAATGCACATAAGACTGCTGCGCCCGCTCAGCGCAATTTACAGCGCCGTAATGCGGGCACGTTCGACCGCTTACCGGCGCGGCTGGTTTTCAGTTTCACGCCTTCCCGTGGCGGTGATCAGCGTCGGGAATCTCACCACCGGCGGAACAGGCAAAACTCCGCTCGTCGATTGGGTCTGTCGTCGTGTTGCCCGCGAAGGTCCATCCACAAAGCGCGTTTGCGTGCTGACACGCGGCTACGCGAGGCCTAATCAGAAATCGCAACTCGTAGTTTCAGACGGGAACACAATTCTCGCCGACCAATATCTCGCCGGCGACGAACCTTACCTGCTCGCAAAAAATCTCCTGGGAATCGCGGCCGTAATTTGTAATCCGGATCGAATTGCGGGGGGCCAGTGGGCGATTGAGAATTTAGCCTCCGAAGTGTTTGTACTCGACGATGGTTTTCAACATCAGCGGCTCCATCGTGATTTAGATATCGTGACCATCGATGCGACGAACCCGTGGGGCGGCGGTAGTCTGCTGCCGTACGGGCGTTTGCGAGAGCCGGCTACCGGTTTGTCTCGCGCCGGGTGCGTGGTGATCACACGATCTGATCAGGTTGAAGAGGTTGACTCACTCAAAACTTCTATACAGCAGCTTGCGCCCGGCGTTCCGGTTTTCACTTCACGGATGGTGACAACTGGAATACGCACGCTCGACGATCAACCAGCTCCCTTCGATAGGGAGGTGCCGTTGGCCGCCTTCTGTGGCGTCGGAAATCCTGGTTCGTTTTTTGATCACCTGCGTCGGGGAGGTTTGGCGCCGGTGTTTAGTCGCTCATTTCCGGATCATCACAACTACACAACAAATGAACTTGCCGAAATTGAAAACTCTGCTGCGGCGCATGGAGCGAAGATTCTCTTAACGACCGCAAAAGACGCGGTGAAGCTCTCGCCCGAGAGGTTCAATCTTCCCTGCTTCGTGCTTGATGTCCAAATCTCGATCGACGACGACGCTCGACTCATCGAGATGATCCGCAACGCTTGTCGTATCAAACTCACCAAATAGCCTTTCGTGTTATTTCGTTTTCTTCGTGTCTTTTAGTGGTTCGTGCTTTTTGAAGACCCTAACCACGAAATCACACGAACGGTAACTCACGAAAAAACACGAACTACTTGATTGGACCCGGGACAATCGACTTTGGATTTTGAACACCGTCGGGCGGTGTCGCGCTCGGAGGCGGGAGTGTTGGTTTCGGCGAGGCCGGCGGCTTTGTCGCGCTCGGAGACGGCGGCGGCGCGCCTTCCTCTACTGTCTTTCTTGGCGTGGGCAGTGGCAAGGTCGCAGGCTTGTTGCTGTTTGAGTTGTCGTTTGTGTTGTTGTTCGCGTTGATGTCTTCCGGCACAACTTCGCCGGGCGTCTCTGCGGCCACGGAAGCATTCTTGTTCTCGTTAGCATTCGCCGGCTGATTGGTGTTGCCGCCCAAAGGAAGTCCGGCTTCACCCTGACCAGTGGCCGGAGACGCAGCCTCGACGGGACTACTATTCGGATCGGCCGCCAGTGCCGGGCCGGTCGGGTTCGCGTTTGTTGGTTGACTATTCCGAGACAACGCATAGATGACTCCGAAAATAACCAGCAAACCGATCATCGACGGAATCAAAACCTTCCAGGGATTGAAACTACTGGGGGGCGGCGGAGGCGGCAGCTCATCCGGGATCGGCGTAACAGCAACCGGCACAACGTGGGGAACGTCCGGAGGTGGCGTCATCGGTCGCGTCACCCGGCGGCGTACTAAAGTCTCTTCATCGGCGTCGTCCAACAGTTCATCAGGCGGTGGGGCGATCGGCTTGCTATTCGCAGCCGCAGCCGCGCCGGCCGGTTCCATGCCCGCCGCCACAGTGAAATCCTCAACCAACTCGCCAACGGTGTTGTAACGTTCTTCAGGGCGCTTCGCCAACGCGCGCGCAACTACGCGTCCAATTGCCGGCGGCAAGTCGTCTCTCTCAGCCAGTACCGACGGCGCCGGTTCCTGTAAATGCTTCAGCATGATCGCAGTCGGCGAAGCACCGGTGAACGGCACGTGGCCCACCAGCATTTCGTAAAGAATCACTCCGAGAGAATAGATGTCGGAACGCGCATCAATATCCGGAGATTGCGAACACTGTTCGGGAGACATGTACTGCGGCGTGCCGATCACCAGATCGGGATTAGTGAGGGCGGGATCGTAACTGCCTTCCGGCTCTTTTATTTTGGCGATGCCGAAGTCGAGCACCTTGGCGTAGTCTGTACCCGAGCTGCTGAGCAGCATGATGTTGTCGCTCTTCAGATCGCGATGCACGACGCCTTCCGCGTGGGCCGCATCGAGCGCGCCGCCAACCTGCCTGAGAATCTCAGCTACACGCGCCACCGGCATTGGGCCTTCGTTACGGATGATTTCCTTGAGCGTTTGGCCGCTCAAATATTCCATCACCAGGAACACGACACCGTTTTCGCCTTCACCGAAATCGGTGACGCTGATTGCGTGCGGATGCAGAATTTTTGACGCGGCGCGCGCCTCGCGGGAAAAACGAGCGACAATCTTTTCGTCCGCGGCCAGTGACGGCTTCAACACTTTGACCGCCACCGTCTTGTCCATCAAAACGTGCGTGCCGCGATACACGGTCCCCATGCCGCCGCCGCTGAGGCGCTCATCGATGCGATACTTTCCGGCCAGAGTTTGACCAAGCAAAGAATCGTCGGTCTTCTCAAGGGCGACGCCATCAGCGGGACAAAGCGTGGTGGCGTCGGAATACTCCGTGCCGCATTTTGGACAAGCCTTCATCGAATGTTCATATCCTCGCTCACCCCGCCTCAGGCAGGCAGCCGCGCCTGCCCAAGTTTTTCGAAGCTAAGCGACGGGAATGTCTTTTTCTGATCAGAGGGAAACTAAATTATCGGGAGAATACGCAAAGCGTAACACACAGATTTAAAGGCGGCAAAGAGTTGCTGTTAACGCATCTTGTTCCTGATCTGATTTCGTGTAATTCTTCTACTGGATAAAACCAAACCACGAAATCACACGAAACCCTTCGGCAAAAGCTGGTGAAATTTTCGTGTGTGTCAGTGGTAGTTTTTGCTTGATTCGAAAACAATCAGCCATCGAATCACACAAAAAGAGCCGAATCGAAAAAGCGGATGCGAGCGAAGCTCAATAAGAGCGTCGCTCGCATCCGAGCTTTATCGCGACCAAAGTAAACCGGTCTAAACCAACTACACCTTAACAAACACGATCACCAACGCGAACAAAACCAACGACTCGATCAGCGCCAGGCCGAGGATCATCATCGTTTGAATCTTCGCAGCCGCACCCGGATTGCGCGCCGCGCCTTCGCAAGCCGCCGCACCGATTCGTGATTGGCCCAGGGCGCCACCCACGACTGCAATCGCAAAGCCTACGCCGGCGGCGATGGCCTTCAATCCGGCGCTGTTATCTACCGCGTGGTCCGCGGGCGCCTGCGCGAGCACAGGCATTGCCGCCATCATCACGCCCACTGCGGCAAAGAAAAGTAAACTCAATCTTCTCATTTGGATTCTCCTGCTGAGTGGTATCTCAGACAATCAATTTGCCAACCCTAAGCCGAGACCGGCTGTTATGATTTCGCCTGCATCCGGTATCCACCGCCCCTCTTACAACGGCGCTCCAGCGAGACAGACACTAGCTCAGGATGTTTAGTAATCGCCGATCTAACTTTAAACTGAAATTGCGGGTCAGCGTTGCTTTAACCACGTGCGTGACAACGTGCGCAGGACCGTTTGCCTGCATCGCTCGTCACGCGCTTGTTTTAGTAGTTCAGGAAACTGCCAGAGCCGCATGCTCCGTCTGCGCGTGCCCATGTTCGGACGTCTCAACATGATCGGCATGTTCCTCATGAGGCGCGTGCGAAACCTCGCTCAAATAAAGTTGTGAAAGCAGCACGAAAACAAACGTCTGAATAAAGGCCACGAATATTCCCAGCGGCATCAGGAATATCGGAATCACCCAATGCGTAACCGCTGGATAAAGTCCGGCCACCGTGTGCGAAACCTTTTCGTCGGCAAACATGTTGCCGAAAAGACGAATGCCCAGAGAGAACGGGCGAATGAAGTTACTGATCAGCTCGATCGGAAAAATCAACGGGCCAATCCACCAGATCGGTCCCCAGAGATGTTTCAGATGACCGAACAGTCCATTTTCCTTGATACCGATCCAGTTGTAGTAAAGAAACGAAGACAAACCGAGCGCGAAGGTCACGCTCACCGCCGCGGTCGGCGACATGAAGAGCGGAAACAGTCCCATCAGATTGGAAACCAGAATCAGCACTGCGAAGGTCATCACCACCGGAAAGTATTTCAGTCCCTGCGGTCCGATGATGTCTTCAATCATGCTGCGGATTGCGAGCACGCCCACCTCGAGTGTTTGTTGTCCGTAACCCGGCTCGTCTTCCGAAAGCTGGCCCTTGAAGATCCAGATGATCACCACGCTGAGAATGCAGGCGATGACGAACATCACCGTGTACCAGGGAATAGCGGTCTCCGGCGAGTAGGGACCAAACACGGCTTCGGGCGTGGTGCCAAACTTCGCGAAGAACTTCGTCCACAGCGGATGCGTGTAGTTCATTTCAAACCGGTACGCCATCTCGCCGAAGTAGTGGTTCACAAACTGCACGATGATCGGCGCCTGCTCCACTTCCTCGGCATGCTCCGCCCCGTTAGCCGCAGCTTCCTGTAACCAGAACATCAATTAGTTTCCTCTCGGTGAACAATTGCCAAATAGAATTCTCGCAGCGCCTCAACGAACAACGCCGGCACAAAGCTGCACAAGCCGGCTATCGTTGCGCCCAGAGAAACGAGCCTCAGTTTGTAGGCGAAATAAACAACGGCGGCGACAAAGAGATAGCGCAAGACGTATTGCGCGAGCTTCAGCTTTGGCTTGGCGCCATGCGCCAACACACTGAACGCCGCCGCGGTAGAAGTGGTCAGCCAGTGATGATTCATCAAAGAAAGCAGGCCGCCGAGCAGGAGTCCACCGGTTATGCGCCACGGAGCGAAAGGCGCGCTGACGACTACCGCGAGTGCCACGGCCACGGCCATGCTGCGCAGAATGCGGCGGCCGAGGCCATCTTCGGTGGTGATTGGAGCCAAAGCTCCGCCCGCATTGTCGGCAATCTGTTTCATAACAAAGCTCGGGATTCTACACGGGAAATTGGGCGATTGTCGAGCACGGCACTTTGACGGTGCTCACGTAGTTCAGAGTTCAAGCTTTAGCTTGCGTGGTCGACTCAAAAGCGCAGCCTAAAGGCTGAACTCTGAACTGCAAGGCTCATAACGCACGTTAAGGTATTTCTAGAGTCGAGAGGTGAGGCGTACAAACTGATAGAAGCCAGCGATCGCGCCGAGCACAATTCCGGCGACCAGCAGCCAGGGCTTTGTGCCCAGCCAGCGGTCAAGCAACCAACCGGCGCCGCATAGCGTAATCACGCACGAAAAGAGCGCAATCGCAGCCGCATAGGCGATCCCGCTCTTGCGGTTGGCTTCGTTGTTTTCAGTCGCCGGCATTTACTCAGTGGGATGCGCGTCAGGTTCAATCGTAATCCGGTCGTAAATATCACGCAGCGTCAGCGAACAGTGGATCGACTCCAATTCAATCGTTGCATCGAGCGAACGTACTTCGGTCAACAGCCAACGCCCGGCAACTTGTTTCACGTACTGTTCGATACGGTATTCCTCTTGGGCCACCAGTAGGTATTCGGAAAGCGAATCGATCGTGCGGTAGTATGCCGACTTCGCCAGTCGATTGTAAGACTCGGTGGATTTTGAAAGTACTTCAAAGACCACGGTGGGGTTGAGCAGTGTGTCGAGGTAGTCATCTTCAAACTGCGGCTCGCCGCAAACTACGACCACATCAGGGTAAACGTAGGCGCGACTCGCCGGGGCCTTGACGCGCATCTCGCTCTGATAAGCCTCGCACGGCTTACTCTTGAGCTGCTGTCTCAACTCGCCAGCGATACTCAAGGCAATAAGGTTATGCCTCCGGCTGGCGCCAGCCCAAGCCCATATCTCGCCATCGACATACTCATGCTTGCTCTCAGCCTGGCGTTCTAAAGCCAAATACTCTGCAGGACTGATGTAGGGTTTTACTTGTCGTGACATTGCCGGTTCCCGAATGCAGTCTACCACGATTCGCGGGTGAGATAATTCTTCGGAACTTCATACAACATCGCTCGCGTTGAGTGGCGCATCGAGTCGTGTATGAAGCAAACATGAGTGCACCAGCAGGCCTTGCCGCCGTCGATTTCTTTCAACTCCACTTCCCGCTCGTGCGCGTTCCAAAGCGCGCCGAAGTCGTAGTCGTGATCAGCCAGTGCGGCAAATTTTTCGCGCAGCTCGCAGGCGCGGACGTCGCCGTTGTAGTCGATCACTGCGGTTGTCTCTCCGGCTGAACAGGGAAAAGGCCAGGCCGTGGGCGTCCCAAAGTTTGCGTGCTGGGTTCGGTAATGCGTGGTGATGGCGCCAACGTAAGCCACATTCTTGACGAAGCGTTTGCTCGCGTCGTCGTCGGCAAACATGCGATCGCCGTAACGTTTTGTCAGACGGGAAATATATTCGTACATCGCCGGCAGCGTTTCCGGCGGCACCTGCTTGATGTCGTCGCCGACAAGCGTTTCGCCGCGAACGATATTGAAATACTGGCCGTCGAGCAGGAAGTTCGTCCACATGAACTCGCCGAGCTTTTCGATCTCAGTGTAGTTATCGGCACAGACGACGGTGTTAACGTTCAAGCGAAAGCGATCGGCAAACCTTTCCTTGAGCGGATAGAGCGAGCGGATGCACTCGAGCGCCTTCTCCCAGTTTCCCGGCACGCCGCGAATCTGATCATGCGTTTTGCCGTAACCGTCGAGCGCGATGTTGAGATAGAGATCGAGTTTGGGATGCGCAGTTAGCGCTCGATCGACAATTTCATAAACGCGGGCTTTGATCAGTCCGTTCGTCGGAATAATTACGCGGTCGACTCCATTCCGGTTTACAAACGCATCGATGATTTCAGAAGCGTCGCGGCGCAGGGTGGGCTCGCCGCCGGAAAGCCACAGGTCGGTGATCGGCGGCATGGTTTGCGAGATCTTTTCGATTTGATCGAAGGTGAGGTCGCCCGGTTGATTCAACTCCGCGTGATAGAAACAAGTCTTACAAAACGCATTGCAGCGTGAGGTGACGAAGAGGATGACAGTGTCGAGTCGCTTCTCTCGCCGGGTGGAACGCAGCAGTTGAACCAGTTGTACGGCTTTGTTCGGCATAACTATTTTGGAGTGCGCTGCCCTGAAGTCCAATGTCGAAAGTCCATGTCCAATGTCCGCGTGCGCTACCAAGCCTGGTGAACGAAGTCATCCCTCATCTGAGAGACAGACGTTGGACATTGGACGTTGGACATTGGACTTCTATCAGCGCACTCCAAAGTCGATGATGACAGCTTCAGTAGCCGATTTCAATTCGTAGGTAATCCCGCGCCAGGTAATCCGTCGCGAGCCGGCGGCGGCCAGGGCGTTGAACAAATAAAGCGCGGACGAAATCGGCCAAAGCAGCAGATGCGCCGGCAAACTTTTATTCAACTCTTTTCGGTAGGTTGGAAGCGCAATCGCGACTGCTCGAAGACGAATGTAAGCCTTGGCGGCGCCAAGCACATAGATCAGAAACAAAATCAGCAGCGGCGTTCGCCAGGAAAGGTGCAGAACTGCCCGCGTGGTACTGAGCAACAAACCTCCATAGAACACCGCACAAAAAAGTAAGCTGCCGGCGAGCAACGGCCGCCAGAGATGCGCCGCATAAACGCGCGTAATCTTCAGTTGCCGGTTGGTGAATTCAAGCAACTCTTTCCAATTGCAATCGCTGCGGGAGGGAACGAGACAGGCGGGCACAAAGTGGATCGGCAACCCGGCTTCGTGTAACACTCGCGTGACAGTGAAATCGTCGGACACAGTTCCTCGCCAGCGCTCTGCAATCCGTAGCCCATCGAATGTTGAGCGGCGAATAGCCGTCGAACCGCCCCAGCAAAAGTTTTTGTCCTCACGTTCGCCAAGCGCCGAAGCGATCGAGGCATTCCAGACCGAACGCAGCTCAGAAGCAAAACCGCCGCGCGCGGGAACGAACCAACGATAGCCCGTCGCCGCGCCCAGATTCGCATCCGCTAACGGCGCTACCAGTGACCGCAGCCAATTTGCGCTGGGCCGTGCATCGGTATCTACAAAGACCAATGCCTCGCTGCGTGGATCGAGGCTCGAAGTAGCGACTGTCAGATTGTGCACCTTCTGCCCGCGATCAATTGCGTCGCCGGCTATGACGACGCGAGCGCTCGGCGCCTCGCGGTCCTTTATTTGTTCAATGAGATCGAGTGCTGGATCATCTGAACGCCCGGTGACGAGAATAATTTCATACTCGGGGTAGTCCTGATGAAACAGCGCAGCAATGTTTTCCTCGAGCCCGCTTTCGAGACCGCGGCACGGAGCAATAACGGAAACGAAGGGATTGTAGTCAGGCAGAGGTCGCGTGAGATCGCTACGTACGTAGCTGGCGAAGCGAAGACCGCCGCGAAGCGAGAGGACACCAAGCCAAAGAACGATGGCGGCGAAGAAATAGAAGATAAGCATCAGGCTGGATGGGCCATATCAATTCCGTTCAGAAGTCTTTACCGCGAAGCGGTTGGATAACTTAGCCCAGGGTTGTCGCGTCTCGCGACTACCCTGGGACACAATGTGTGTTGGCCGGCCGGGACCTATCGGAAACAAGAAGGCTGAAACCGCGTTGGGGTTGGTATCCTTCCGTGACGAGTTCTGAGATTCTTCACGAGTTGCTTAGTCTTGATCGAGCCTGGACGTGACTGCCTCACTGCTGCCCTGAAGTCCGCAGCAATCGATGGCTGGGTAGTGATACAGCTGCCCCTGAATTTCACCGAAGAATTTCAACAGACGTTGGGGCTCAACCAGCCCACGGCCAATCAACTCATTTACATCTCGAGTATCAACTTCATGTCCGCGCTCAATTTTTGCAAGAGCCTGGGCGTAAAAATCGTAATGAAGAAAGGTGATATTTCCCTCCTGCCGAATAAACCGACTCCGATCGCGCCAACCCGGCAGCTCGGGAATAAAATCACCGGGTGAGGCGAGTTCGACATTGATTTGCAGGCGCTCCTTTAACAAGGGAAGCTTTCTGAAAAGCTCATCGCTGTCAGGCTCAACTTTAAAGTCGATATCGATAGTCGACTCCCGCCAGCCGAGTAACACAGCCGTAGCGCCTCCCACCAGGAAGATCCGAGCTGGCTGGGCAATGCCGCTCGCCAGAGTTTTCATGAACTCTTCCAAGTGCGCTGCGGTTACCTTTTTACGCATCCGACTGCTCGTTCAAAACTAACTAATCTTCGAATGAGAGAATTGTAGCGCGAGTGGGCTGAATTTCCGTGAGCGATGGCTAGCAGATCGTACAGGCGATGTTCCGGATTTTCGGGCAAGTGATCCGGCAAGGAGAATCCCAACCTTCTTAATCTCGGTGAGCCAATGGCAACGAGTAAAGCTTCCAGCGTTTCATGGCCCAAGCGCAGGTCGTTCAAACCCGCTTCGATTAAATCTTCGCCTGGCAGTATCGCGGTCATGTTTCTATCTTAGGTGAGAAAGGACGCGGCTGGCTAACGCGCCATGAGTCTTTGCACGATCTCGATCAGCGGTTGCGGGTAAACGCCAATCAACAGTATGCCCGCCAGCGAGACTACCAGCGCGGTTTGCAATGCGGGCGACATCGCCAGCGGCTTGTCGTCGGCGATGCGGTCTCCGAGATACATCACCTTGATGAAGCGCACGTAGTAGTAGAAGGAAACGACGGTATTGATAATGGCCCAGCCGGCCAGCCAGTAGTACCACGTTTTACCGTCCGCTTTGCCGCGCTGCAACAAACCACCAAACAAGAAATACTTGCCAATGAAGCCGCCGGTCATCGGCAGACCGCCGAGCGACAACATGAAGACCGCCATCATGGCAGCCATCGCCGGCGCTTTGTGCGCGAGGCCGGTGAGATCGTCGACGTTGTCGCCGATGATCCCGCGGCGGCGCAGGCTGATGATGATGCCGAAGGCGCCCATGTTCATGAACGTGTAAACGAGTAGGTAAATTGTCAGGCCGATGTAGCCGTAGCTATTTCCCGCCACCAGTCCCAGCAAAACATAACCGGCGTTGGATATAGAAGAGTAAGCGAGCAGGCGCTTCGAGTTCTCCTGAGTCACTGCCGCCCAGTTGCCTACCATGATCGTGATGGCCGCGACCAGCCCGAGCAGGGGCGCCCAATCGGCGCGGATGCTGCCGAATGCTTCCATGAAGATGCGCGCGTAAAGCGCGAAGCTGGCGGCTTTCGAGGCAGTTGAAAGAAACGCAGTGACAGACGTGGGCGCGCCTTCGTAAGCGTCGGGCGCCCACATGTGAAAGGGAACGGCGGCAATCTTGAAAAACAACCCGGCAGCCAGGGCAATCATGCCGAGCAACAACATCGGCCTTAGCGACGCGCCATCCTCTCCCGAGGCCGCGGCGATTTGAGCGAGACTGCTGCCAATTTCGCCAAGGTTGGTCGAACCGGCGACGCCGTAAAGCAGCGACATGCCATACAGCAACACACCTGAGGAGAACGCACCAAGCAGAAAATATTTCATCGCGGCTTCATTCGAACGCTTCTCGCGTTTCGTGAAAGCCACGAGGACATAGAACGTCAGGGCCATCAGCTCGAGGCTGATATAGAGCGTGATCAGATCGAAGCCGCACGCCAGAAACATCATGCCGACCGTGGCAAACAACACGAGGGCGTAGTACTCGCCGTGCTGTTCGCCTTCAATGTCGAGATAGCGGGTGGAGATGGCGATGGCCAGGGCGGCACCGATAAGAAAAATACTTTGGAAGACTAACGCGAAGCCGTCGATGCGAATCATGCCGTAGAAGCCGTCGAGCGGAAACGCGGAGCGCGACAGGTATTGCACGACGAGCGACGCGAAAGCGAGCGCCACTCCGACCAGAGAAAAGTAAGCGATGACTTTGCTCTTGCGATAAGGCAGCACCACTTCCATCACCAGGGCGACGCAGGCGCAGACCGTCAGAATCAGCTCCGGCACGATGAGCTGCAAGTCTGTAACGCTGAATAGCCCGGTGGCGTTTGCTTGTAGTAGAAGCATGGAAGTCAGTGGTCGGTGGTCAGTAGGTTGCCATTCAAGAAGTTCAGAGTTCAACCTTTAGGTTGTGGCTGCGCGAGAAGAACACAAGCTAAAGCTTGAACTCTGAACTACCAGCTCGTCTCGTCACTTGTCACTCATCACTCATCACTTTTGCACCGCCGCACGCTGCGGAGTCGCAAGTGACGCCGGCACTCCCGGCACCGGATATGTCGGTCGCACGTGTCGCACCACGGCATTCACCGGCCGCTCGATATAATTCAGAAACGGCTTCGGGTAGACGCCGATCCAGAGCGAGGCGATTACAAGCGGCGTCATGTAAGCCCACTCGCGTCCGCTGAGATCGATCAGCTTTTCGTTTTTCGGGTTATCGATCGTGCCGAAAAACATTCGCTGATACAGCCAAAGCATGTAGGCGGCGTTCAGGATGATCCCGAGGGCGCCCCAGGCGGCCCACGAAGGATTCGCTTCGAAAGCGCCGCGCAGCGACAGAAATTCTGAAATGAAAACGCACAGCAGCGGCAACCCGATCGCTGTCATAGCCATCGCCAAAAAGATCGCCGCATAGCCCGGCATCACGTGCGAGAGTCCGCCAAACTCAGCGACGTTGCGCGTGTGCCGGCGTTCATAAATTATTCCCACCAATAGGAAGAGCGCGGCGGAATAGATGCCGTGGTTAATCATGTGCAGCACGGCGCCGTTTAGCCCATTGGGATTCAGAGAGAAGAGACCAAGCATCACGATGCCCATCGACGACACTGACGAGTAGGCCACCAGCTTCTTCACATCGCCATCGCGTTTGACTACGAAATACATCGCGGCCAGGGCGCCATAAATAATTCCGATAATCGCCAGAAAGACCATCACGCTGCGAACGCCGAACGATCCGAAAAACGACTCGTCGGCGGAAGCGGCGGGAAACATCGGAATGTTGAAGCGGTAAAACCCGTACGTTCCCAATTTGAGCAGCACGCCGGCGAGAATAACTGAACCGGCAGTCGGCGCCTCGACGTGCGCATCGGGCAGCCAGGTGTGGAACGGAAACATCGGCACCTTGATCGCGAATCCGAGGGCGAACGCGAAGAAGAGCAGCACCTGCATCGCGCCCATCGGCATCACCGACCCGAGCGCCTGCATGTAAAGAATATTGAAAGTGCCGGTGCCGTTTTGCGCCGCCGCCTGGATGGTGGTTGATACAAGAGCGCCGGCAGCTTTGTTTCCCGCGAGCAAGTCGATCGTCGTTTGGGTGATCTGGCCGGTGAGCGCTGTATCCTGTGTCAGGAAATACATTTTCAAAACGCCCAGCAGCATGACCACCGAACCCACGAGCGTGTAGAGGAAAAACTTGATGGCCGCGTAGAGCCGATTCTCGCCGCCCCAGATGCCAATCAGGAAATACATCGGCACCAGCGACACTTCGAAGAACAGGTAGAACAGGAACAAATCCATCGAAGTGAACACGCCGACGACCGCCGTCTGCAACAAGAGCAGCAGCACGTAGTATTCCTTCTCGCGCTTCTCGATGTATTTCCAGGATGACAAAGCCGCGATGACGCCCAGCAAAGTTGTCAACACGATCAAAAGGACCGACACACCGTCAACGCCCATCTGGTAACGCGCACCGATCACCGGAATCCATTGATGGTCCTCGAGGAACTGCATGCCGCCGGTGGTGCGGTCGTAAGTGAGCAGCACGAGCGACGCGATAAATGCAAGACCGAACCAGGCGGTGGCAAATTTCTTGATCAGCGGCGCCTGTTCCTTCTTGAAGAGCGCAAGAATGACAATAGCGCCAAGCGTTGGCAGCCAGGTAACAATCGATAGAATATTTGTGTTGAGCACTTCAGTCCTCGCTGGATTTTTTCTCTTCCGAGGTCAATATCCTGACATCCTCCAAATCAACTTCGCGGCCAGCAGCAGTTTTGGATTGAACTAAATCAGCAAAGGAAACTACGGCAAACTCTTGACCTTTGACAGTCATCGTCACGCGGCGATTCCAAGCGTCGTCAAACCGAATTCCGGGTGTCGATGTTTGCACGTCAAGTCGAATACGGTCGGTAAAAATGGTTATCTCGGTTTCAATGATTTCCTGGGCATTGGTCATCTCGGCAGTTCCGAATCCCACCT
>Ga0207650_10000527_pt1 | contig 31363 bp, 33 predicted proteins | sample KBSS63metaG_FD_184325 | JGI IMG/M metagenome (GOLD analysis project Ga0207650, IMG submission 184325) | Switchgrass rhizosphere microbial communities from Kellogg Biological Station, Michigan, USA - KBS S6-3 metaG (SPAdes) (version 2) | ecosystem: Host-associated > Plants > Roots > Rhizosphere...
TCCGTCCAGTGTTCGATCTCGGTCGAACGTTGTGCCGATACGACAGTTCCTATTCCATGTTCTGATGAGAGTGCTTTCAGGAATTCGGAAATCTCCTTGCGTGCAGGCGCGTCGAGTCGGGCCATGGGCTCATCGAGCAGCAACAGAAAAGGATTGTGTCCTGTCGCAGAAATCAGTGCGAGCTTGATCTTTGCGCTGGGGGAGAGTTCCTGTACACACATTCCGGGATCAATGCCAAACCGATCCAGAAGTGTATTGACCGTCGCGTCATTCCAACCTTCGTAGAACTGCGATATGAACCGAACGTGTTGGCCTGCGGTCCGGCAGCGTTCGAAGTCCGGGGTTTCGGAGAGATAGCCGGTGCGCTGCCGTACAGCCATCTGATTCAAATGAGGTTTCAATTGGAAGACCGACAGGCTTCCCTGATCGGGTCTCAGGAATCCCCAAATCAGCTTTAGCAGAGTTGTTTTTCCAGCGCCGGTTTTTCCGATGATTCCCAGCACCTCACCCGAGCGCAGTTCGAGATCGACGGGTCCCAATTTGAAACCGGCGCCTTGCCGTTTGACGACGCTTTGGGCTCGTATCAGCTCCATGATTCGGAACGCAGTTCACGTTCGATGCCACAATCCAAACTCCATGAATCCGGGAAGTATTGCTGATGTCAGCGTTCGAGATTTATCGTTGTCGCTATAACGGCGACTTTTTCTTCGCCAAATCGCGCACAATTTCCGCAAGTGCCCGACGTGTCCGCATGAGTTCAGTCTTGATCGCGGACTCGGACTTTCCCCGGATGCGGGAAATTTCCGCAATCGAGCAGTCGCTGGAATAGAAGAGCTCCAGTGTGGAACGTTTGGATGATTCCATCTGCTGAAGCGCTCTTCGCAGCAGATCGGTTTGGCGGCGACGATCCAGTTCGGTTTCGAAATTTGGAAGTTCGGCAAACCGGGATTCGTCAATGGTGCTGATATCAAACACGATGCGGCGGCGCCTCCAATAGTCATGCACTGCGTCGCGGACGATCTTCATCAGGAAAGCGCGTGGATGCCGAATCTTGTCCTGCTTTCGGCACGCTTCAACAACCTTCAATGTGACCTCTTGTGTCAGGTCATCGTCTTGTACCGGCGAACCTGTACGCCGAGTCACGAGTCGAATCAGCATTCGAATTTCGGATGCATCGATGTTCATGTGACGAAACTCCGGGAAGTGCGGCTATACCTGGCATGATTGGAAATAGTGAAGTCATGCAACAACTGATCGAACGAATTCGAACCGCTTCTCAGGTATCGGGTTCGATTCTGGTGATGGGAGAAACTGGAAGCGGAAAAGAGCTTGTGGCACGAGCCATCCACGAGCTCAGTCAAAGCAATACCGGCCGATTTGTCGCTGTGGACTGCGGGGCATTGCCCGAAGACCTGATTGAAAGTGAATTGTTCGGATATCGTCGTGGCGCATTTACCACGGCGACAACCGACAAGCCCGGGTTGTTTGAATTCGCAAATGGCGGCACATTGTTTCTTGATGAAATCTCGAACACATCTCGACGGTTTCAGGCCAAGTTGCTTCGTGCCCTTCAGGACCGCCAGATCCGTCGTCTTGGAGATGTGATCACTCGCAAAGTGGATATCCGTGTAATCGCGGCGACGAACTGTGATCTGCGGCGTCTTGTTCATCGCGGAGATTTTCGGGAAGATCTCTTCTACAGACTCAACGTGTTTTCGATTCAGGTACCTCCACTGCGTGAGAGGCTCGACGATATTCCGCTCCTCGCGGAATTTATTCTTCAGGGACGTCGCCGCATCTCCGCGGGAGCCCTGGCAAAGCTTCAGGCCTACACCTTCCCTGGTAATGTGCGCGAACTTGAGAATATCGTGGAGAGCGCAATCTATTCGCGAAATGCCGATATTATTGAAGACCGCGATATCGTTCTGCCGGGCGAACTGTTGCGTGTTGCGGATCTCGATTTGCAAATTGATAACTTCTGGGAATCGATCGCACGTCCATATGCGAATCGCCAGATCACGCGCCACCACGTCGAAAACCTGATTCGGAAGGGACTCATCCAGACCGGAGGCAGCTACCGACGTCTTGTCCGTTTGTTTAACATCCCCGAAACCGACTACAAGCGTTTTATGGACTTCCTTCGCCGCCATCGCTGCAATGTGGATTACCGGCAGTATCGGAAGAAGCCGGAACGAAACGTGAATTGAACTGCGGTGCCACAGCGTGTAACCGCCGCCATTCGTGGGGTCAGGACATGCAGCATTCGGCCATGTGCCGGCAGAAGTGGCGCCTGGAACAACGCCCCGAAAAGTTCCAGTTTTGCAAAGCCGAGTCGAACCGGGGACGCCCTTGAAATTGCGGGGGCCTTCCCCGGTTCGACCGTTGCTATGCACCTTCCTTGAACAATTTCACGACAAAGTTGCCAACCAGCAGGTGCTGTGTCTTTGCCACGAATTGTCGATAAGCGCGGCCGGAGTGGTACCTCAGACAATCTTCCCGTGACTTCCAGACCGTAAGAGCCACCGCCATGTTTCCACCGTCCTCGACCAGAAACCGACCGGATTCAAATCCCGGTTCCCGAGCAAGATCCGGTAACACATCGGCCGCATATATCAGCGAGAATTCGCGTACCTGATCCTCGCTGATTGTTTCGCCGATTACCATTCGCGCGTACATGCGAACTACTTTTTGGGTACCTGTTTTGCAACCAGCAGGTCCTTTACTTTGTCGTACTGTTCCTGGGTCAAGAGCTGTTTGGATACCAGGTCGGCCTTGCTGCGGAAAGGCCGCGCCTGCACGATCTTCTTTGCCGTTGCCTTATCGATACCAACGAGCGCGAAATCCTCTTCCGGCGCTGTGTTGATATCGATTGGCTTCAGCTTCATCTGCTTCGGAGTTTGGGATGTGGGGGGCTTGGTTTGCGCCGACAGAACGGTCGGACCTGCCAGTGCGAGAATGATGCACGCGATTCCGGGAATTCGAAAACGAGTCATGGAACCTCCTTGAAGTGTTGAAATTGTTCCCGGCGGCCCGCGCGCTGCGGCCCTTTGCGGAGTTTTCTCTCTCCATCACAGCGACGCCCACTGACCGCCGGGAATGCTAAAGAAGAACTCCCGGTGGGCATCCGACAACACAGGCCCAGGTGTGCTATCGGATACGCGCCCGCCGGGAGGGCCAGGAGTTCACGGCCGGTCTTTATAGGGCATGCGGCATGCCGGACCTAACTGATTGGAAATGAAGTCGGTGGCGGGAATACTCGCGCGAACAGCGCTCAGAATAATCGCGAAAACCGCGACTTGCCAGAGTCTCGGTTTTTGGTTACGCGGCAGAGGCCGGATGCGGCATTCATTTTCCCGAGGAATCAGTCCGCCGATCTTCTGCACGAACTACACGAGTGGAAATTTCGGAGGGCCGAATTAACGTCCGTCAGGAACTTTAGCAGTCGAATCTATCTTCCCGCATATGCATTAATCCATCCAGATTGCCGCGCGTCCTCACGGCCGCATCCGGCGTGTGATTCAACACACCAATGCCGTAGAGTGCGTCGAAAGTCTCGAGGCGAAGAGGCGGGTTCGTCAAGTCTCCTGGATGAGATCAATCTGCGGTTTGAATCGTGTTTCCCGGTAGGCCCGCTCGACGCATCGACTCAGATCGATACCGACGACGTATGCGCCCATGTTTGCAGCCGCTCGACTATCCAAGCCGCCGTTCAGGGAAGCGCCGATTCTGACGTCGCTAATCGTTACGCGGAATTGTAGATGTCGGGTTTGGGCACTCACTTCTCGCATACGAACTCTAACCACGGGCTTTGAACGGCAGGTGCTTCGCTATTCGCCGACTTCCTGCTGCAGTAGATCGAGATCTTTTGGTTGCGATGGTTTCTTGAACCGACGGAGACAATTCTTTCGGTCGGGACAAATGACGCCCTTTGTGATGATGTCGTCTTCATTCCCCTGAAACACATCTTTGGGACCGAATTGATACAGGTCGTTTGTCATACCGTGTCCCGCCCGGGCCCTGATTTTTGCAATAGTCCTTCCAATCGTTACGTGCAAGCGCACCGTGACGATCAAAGACTTGGCGGTACTTCACGGGTCGTAGTCCGGTGAACATGGGGTTCTACGAGGTGGTGGCAAGGCTTAGAGAACAGCCCTGGCAACCATACGGATTGCAGATCCGCTATCTGTTTCCAATATCGCGGGACCCTCAGTCTTACGGAGAGGGAGACAAGTCTATTTCCAAAAGGATCGGATTACTTCATTCGTTCAGACATAGACTTCTTCCAACGTTCGTGCGACGGCGCGTACTCCAGAGGCAAAACCGGATGAAAGCCGCTAGCCGGTGAGGCCGTCAACGAGTACTTGGCTGGGTTTCATTGTTCAGAACAACGTTGGTGGCCCGGCCCTGGAGGTTCCACCTCTTCAATTTATTTCGCAGGGCCTTGTAAGAAATATTGAGGAGACGCGCCGCATGTTTCCTGTTCCAGTTGGTCTGCTCCAGCGTTCGAAGAACGAGCTCGCGTTCCGCCTGCTCCGCGGCGTGAGCGCCGACTTCCTTAAGGAACATCGGTTGATGGGTCGCCGGTGCATTGGGTGCTGCCACTTCCGTTTTGCTGGCAGGAAATGTCATGTCGGAATCGGGAAGAATGAGATAACGCTTGATGGTATTTTCGAGCTGACGAATATTTCCGGGCCAGTCGAAACTCATGAAGGTCTCCATCAGGTCTTTTGGAAGCTGCTGAACGGAACTCTTGTATTTTTCGCGGTACTTATCCACAAAATGCGAGCACAGAAGGGGTATATCCTCCCGTCGTTCGCGCAATGGTGGGATATCGATGGTGATGACATTCAGTCTGAAATAGAGATCTTCTCTGAATTCGCCTTTCGCGACCGATTCTTCCAGTCTTCGATTGGTTGAAGCCAGCACTCGGGCCTGAACATTGATCATTCGCTTGCCTCCCAGGCGGCTATACTGGCAGTCCTGAAGTACATGCAGGAGCTTCGCCTGGAGCAGTGGACTCATTTCTCCAATTTCATCCAGCAGAATCGTCCCACTGCCCGCCAATTCGAACTTTCCGGGTTTTTCAGATACCGCACCAGTAAAGGCGCCTTTGTCGTATCCGAAGAGTTCCGATTCCAACAGATCATGCGGCAGCGCCGCGCAGTTGACTTTCATGAATGGCTGATCCGCTCTGCCGGAATGGGTATGGATATAGCGGGCGAGGACTTCCTTCCCGACCCCGGACTCGCCAAGAATCAGAACCGGTACGTCGGTTTCAGCGACCTGCCGGGCGATCTCGCGAATTCGGACCATCTTCACGTTTTCAGTGCCGATTCCCAGTTCCTGATCGTCAGATTCGGCCAGTTGACGTCGAAGAGACTGAACTTCATCGCGGAGTCTTAACCGTTCAAGAATATTCCTGATAGTGAGCTCGAGCTCTTCGTCCTCGAAAGGCTTGGACAAGTAGTCCGCAGCTCCAAGCTTGATCGCTTCGACCACGGTCCGGACATGTCCGACGCCAGAGAGAATAACCACGGGAATGGCAGGACTCACTTTCTTCATATGAGTCAGAACATCGATGCCATCGGTTCCCGGCATGAGCATATCGAGCAGCACCAAGTCCGGCGTTGGTGTCTGCCGAAGCCGTGATATTGCGTTTTCCCCCGAATCGACGCAATCGGTCTGATAACCGGAAGAGCTGAGAAAGCGAGTGAGATAGCTCCTCATTGTCGCGTCGTCGTCTGCAATCAGGATCAATGGTGTTTTCATTCGTTATAACCAGGTAATGTGACCATAAGAATCGTATACCCATCCTTGGCCGGTCGGAGTGATATTTGTCCTCCGTGCAAAAACGCAATTTCGCGCGCGGCGGCCAACTCTTCGTCGGCACCAGGCGGCGTAAAAGATTCCGGGACTGCCGAAAACGTGAGCATCAGCGCGATTTCGTTTCGGCATCTGAGATCGACCCGCAACTTTCCGCGATCCTCTACGGCACTGATGACGCAATCCAACAATCCGTTAAATAACTCTGTAACACACTGACGATCGCCGCAAATCAATTTACGGTCCCCTTCGATGTTTTCTTCAATCGTCACGGTTTTTGCAAGCAGCCGGGGGCGGGATGCTTCCAGGACTGCCCGCCAAAGAACGGCAACATCCAGTAGCTCGGCATGTATCTGTTCTATCTGACCGGAGGCGTCACTTACCGATGTGCCGATCCTGATGAGCTGCTCGACGCCTTGAAACGCCATTGTTAAACATTCACGCTGGGGATCGGAGATGGGTCCAATTCTACCGTCCAGCATCATCTTTACGAAACCTCGGACTGTCGTGATAGGGGTCCGAATGTCGTGTGAAATAGTTCGCAACAAACCAGAGACAAGCCGCGCCACCATTTGCGGATTCTCTTTCAATTGTGGCTTCGTTTCTGAGGTGTCTGTCACCGCGCTTTGCGCCATCCCCGTGGCCGTTGCAGTCCGACGCGTCCGAGAGATGAGCATCGAGGTGAGCTGGCAAAAGGGTTCCAGAGAAGTCAGATGCTGCCGCTTCAGTTCGTGTTTCTGCCTGTCATAGAGACAGAGCACCGCCTCGAGGGAACCATCGTGTACAAGGGGCAGAAGGAAGGCGCACGAGCCGTCCGAAAACCGGTATGGATTCGTCAACTGGTCTGAAATCTGTATAAGATCCGTGAGGTATTGCCCATTAGTTTCAAAGCGATTCCGGATTTGCGCCAGGTGGTTGGCTGGAAAATCCCCCGCGTTATAAGTGCGTGGAGTTTCACTGAGTACAAAAATCGCAATGGGATGCGGGATGACGTGACGTATGCAACCCGCCATCCGTTTCGTTATGACGGAGAGATCGTTTTCCGGATCAGTGGTGCTTTCAAAGGATGAGGAGGCCTGCGATTGTTTATTCAGATTCATGAACAATCCTAGAGGAACTTGTACTGTTCCAGATAGGATTCGTCCTGAATCCCTTTGCGAACCCGGCGGCCTGGAATAATTTTGGTAGCTTAACCAACTGATAAATTTGAAGCAACCTTCGTTGCGTGTTTGCGCCAATAAGTCCGGGGACGCAACCACTTCCGCTCCGAACCAGTGACATTCATTGCGGTCCGAAAAAATCACAGACATTACATTCTCGTGGATGGCTGCGATCGGGTCAGTGGATACTTCCCGAATCAGACTGATTCCACATGTTCGGTGTCCGGTCAAACGCATACCGAAGACCTCTGTAATAGGCTTGCAATACCCGGGATTCGGCATTTTTCTCCAGGATTTGAAGTGGCTCGGCGCAGTCATCGCAGACCAGTCGAGATAACTCGTCGCTGACCTTATCGATCAACGTATGGGTTCGGGCAATTTCGTCCCAGATTTCCTCAACGAGTTTGTCCCACGAAGGTTTAACTTCGGCGTTTTCTGTTTCTACCATCACTCCCTCCTCTCGCATCCGTAGATCAACGTCGGTGCAGCTTGCGTGCCAATGACAAGCCCTCCTGTCCGCCTCTTTGCAAAGGAGTTACACAACCAGAAAACAGTTACGTCCAGGAGATTTGTGGTATCGCAGGATTACATAGTGCACCCGCGGGTGCACTATGGCTGGGAGTAGAGTCTGCGGGCAAGACCCCACCCGGCGCCGGAACGACCCAGTAAGTTAGGTTCACCAAGACCGTTGCGTATATGAGGGGAAGAAGCGGCTCGATGAAGAGACGGAGATGAGGACAATACCAAACACCTCACGGGGGCCTCTGTCAATCGGTTCCTCATCGATCGCTTCCCTGCGACGTAATCGGTCGATCGGAGGTCGCCATTCTCCAGCGGCGAAACGCGGTGAGATGAGCATCTTTTGAAAATTCGGGATACCCAATGCAGCGGTGAAGCGGATCGTTCCCGTGTCGAACAAACTTTGTGATGCGTTTCGCGGTTGGCTATCCTTCTAACGCTCTCGCGTGCTCCGCGATATTCAGTGCTTTCATGGTAGAATCGCTGAACATTTGGGGCAGTACCGTCAGCGATTGGAGAATCACACCAATGCATTTTGTTTTCGGAATCCTGTTGATGGCGCAATTATCGTTGCCCCCGGGAGCCACTCCGCCGCAGGTGATGACTGCAAGTTTCAAACCCGTCGCCGTGTTGAAAGCCGGACAAAAGGCGGATATTGCTGTTTCGTTCAATGTGATCAAGCCTTACGCCATCAATCGCACACCCCAGATCAGCTTGAAACTGACTGAAGTCTCCGGAGTAAAGCTTGCGAAGACCGAAATCACGGCTTCATCGGTGGATCCCAAATCGAAGGACGAGTATTTTGTGGATTTGCCGACGATCCATATTGTGGCGACTGCGGCAAAACCGGGCAAGTATGAAGTGCCCGGCAAACTGACATACTTCTTTTGCAATAAATCCGACGGGTATTGTGCGAAGCAGACCATGGACGTCAAGGTTCCGCTTCAGGTTCAGTAGGGTCATTGCCGGAAATGCCTCCACCCGTCTCCACTACAGTTGAACAATATCGTTCTGCGGTTCTCACAACGGCGAATCAGCTCACGATACTGCGCATCATCTTCATTCCGATTTTCATCATTCTTCTTTCTGAAGGCGAATCCGGGTGGGCTCTGTCGGTGTTCTGCGCCGCGGTGGTTACCGATGTTCTCGATGGTGTGATTGCGCGTCGATTCGGTCAGAAGACATCGATCGGTACGGTGCTTGATCCGGTCGCGGACAAACTTCTGATGACAGCGTCGATAGTGATCCTGTCTCTTCCCCAGATGGGATTTCCGAACCTGATTCCGCGTTGGTTGATCATCCTGATGATCTCGCGCGATGTCTTCATCCTGCTTTCTTCTCTGCTCATCATCCTGATGATTGGCTGGCGTGTGTTCAAACCCACTCCTTATGGCAAGGCCAGCACCGTGTTGCAGGCCGTTACCGTATTCGCCGTTCTTTATTGCAACTGGATCGGTAATGTTGTGCCGCAGCTGCGCATTCTGTTTTTTCTGACGGGGCTGGCCACCGGATTTTCCGGCCTGCACTATCTGATTACGGGTCGAAAGTACGTGGGGCTCGCATGAGCGTTACGAAGAGGCCGTTTTCGAAATCCGCATACGTGAGAAAGACCGAACCCTTGAAGGCGGTTCACGAGTATCGCCATGCCCCGGCACATCGCGGTGGGGAGGCACAGCGTTTGCGTGTAGTCGCTGTTGAAGCGGACTCGTTGGCTTCTCGAGTTGGACTCCACCCGGGCGACGAGATTACGGAACTGAACGGCAAGCCTCTTCTCGACGTGATCGATTTTCAATTTCAAGCAGCGTCCATCGGTCGGCGAACTTCTATAAAGACGCAGGATCGTACGATTACTTTTGTCCGCCGTGAATGGGAACCATTCGGCTTGGAATTTGAATCCATTGAGCCAATGACCTGTGCCAATCAGTGTGTGTTCTGCTTTGTCCATCAGAATCCGGCCAGGGTGCGAAAGTCCCTCCATATCAAGGATGAAGATTACCGTTTGTCATTTCTGTTCGGAAACTACCTCACATTAACCAATGTCGATGAAATCGAAATGCAGAGGATCATCGATCAGCGACTCTCGCCTCTCTACATTTCGGTACATTCGACGGAGCCGGAACTGCGAGCACGACTTCTGGGTATACCCGCATACGATGGCTTTCTTGAAAAGGTGGAGCGGCTCTCGGCGGCGGGAATCACGATTCATGGCCAGGTCGTGTTGTGCCCGAACTGGAACGATGGAGCCAATCTGGACCGAACGATTGCAGATATGGTGAGAATGCATCCAGGAGTCGCATCCCTGGCCATCGTGCCGCTGGGCATGACAGATCATCGGAAGAATTTGCCGCAGCTGACGCCGTTTACACCGGACATTGCACGCGCGACGATCGCGCATATCGAACCCATTCAGCGCAGATTTAAGAAACAGCTGGGGACGCCGTTTGTATACCTTGGAGATGAGATCTACATTATGGCCGGGGCGGAACTTCCTCGTGCGAGTCACTATCGGGATTTTCCTCAAATTGAAAACGGCGTGGGGATGGTCCGGACATTTCTAACACAATTCGATGCGGCACTGCGGATCACTAAACGAAAAAAACAATATACGAAGGGCACCGTGTGCACCGGCAAAGTCTTCTTTCCTTACCTTAAGGAATCGGTGGACAAGCTTGCACTGGACTTGAAAGTTGTCCCTGTCGAGAGCGGTTTTTGGGGCAAAGGCATTGGCGTCGCCGGCCTGCTGACCGGAGGCGATTTCATTCGGGCGCTCAAGGGCAACGTTCACGGCGATTTTGTCGTTCTGCCATCGGAGTCGATGATCGGCGATGATTACCTGTTCCTGGACGATCTCACGATCAAAGACGTGGAACGTGAGCTTGGTGTCGAAGTGATTTCTTCGGGATACGATGCAGGCGATTTTGTCCGACAAATGATGAACCGTTAGGTAAGAAAAAAGGGCCAGACTTCAGAAAAGCGTGTGACGGTCTGGCCCTTTTTCTTACTTCACTCGTTCAATCGAGACCTTCTTGATGACAACAGGAGTGACGGGCCGGTCACCGGCTCCGGTTCTGACTTTGCCAATCGCCAGTACGACGTCCAGGCCACTGACGACCTGACCGAACACCGTGTATGCGCGCGCCGAATCCAGCCCGGGTTGAGGCGCAACCGTCACATAGAACTGGCTGCCAGCGGTATTGGGGCCGGCATTCGCCATCGCGAGGGTTCCGGCTTTATCATGCTTTAGTTTGATCTCATCTTTGATTGCAAATCCCGGGCCGCCCGTTCCGTTGCCTGCAGGATCGCCGCCCTGGATCATGAACCCATCGATGATGCGGTGAAAAATCAGGCCATCATAGAGAGGCTTGCCCTTCATTGTGGCTCCTGACTTGGGATCTCGCCAATCCTTTGTGCCGCTGGCGAGTCCGATAAAGTTCGCAACAGTTATGGGTGCGTCCTTCTCAAAAAGCTCGCACGTAAAATTTCCCATCGACGTTTCAAAATTTGCGTATACCCCTGGATTCAACTTTGGTTTCTCCTGTGCGAATGCGGCGGGAACCGTGAGCAGCATTGCGAAAATCAGTGATGTCGTCATAAGGTTTCTCATCCGGACCTCTCCTTCATCAATCGATACTACCCTGCGGACGATAACAGCAATCACCGGCATTCTGCAAACCGGGGGCGAATACCGGAACCTACCCCATACTCCGGCCGTTTCTCTGTCTCTGATGTAACCATTCCACTAAACAGGCCGGCAGCTTCCAAATTCCGTCGAAGAAGCATGCGGATCGTAAATCAAGTATTGCCGACATCCGAACTTCGATGCACTTCAGAGGTTCTGGCAAAGAAGATTATGGTCCGTGCCCCTCAGGCAGTAAGATTCTGCATGCAGGGAGTGCATCCTGGAATTGGATGCGAACGTGGAACGACGTCAGAATCGCTGGAGACACGCCATCCGGTTTTGTCGTGCAACCGAGTACATGCGGGAGTGAACCAAATCCTTCCTCTGGATAACTTCACAGGCGGATAGCGGCGACTTCAGAAAAGAGACTATGTCAGAAATGGAAGGTAAGACCACAGCGGTGGGAATGCATTTCGCCGTTGTGGCGAGCCGGTTCAATCCGGAAATTGTGGATCGGCTGATGACGGGCGCGGTCGAAGGCCTCAAGACAGCAGGATGCGATGAGCGCAATGTTACCGTCATTCGCGTGCCTGGGGCTTTTGAAATTCCTCTTGCCGTCTTGCGCGCGGCAAAATCCCGGCGATACGACGCCATTGTCGCGATCGGTTGTGTGATTCGCGGTGAGACACCACATTTCGAATACATCAGTCAGGAAGCCTGTCACGGAATAACGCTGGCATCCATGGAGACCGGCACACCCGTCGGCTTTGGCGTACTCACGGTCAATACCGATGAACAGGCAATGGCCAGGTCCGAACCCGGCAAAACCAACAAGGGATTCGAAGCGGCCATGGCTGCTATTGAGATGGCGAATCTTCTGAAGCAATTCTGACGGCCACGATGGGCCTTCGACGCAAATCCCGGGAGTACGCACTGCAGATGTTGTTTCAGTGGGATATTACCCACGATGCCATCGATTCGATTATCGAAACCTTCTGGGAAACACTCGAAGTTCCAGAGCCGGCCGAGGTCGTCGAGTTCGCAAATGCCCTGGCTACAGGTGCCATTGAACAGGTCGAAACAATCGACGTCATTCTTCAACGGCATGCCGACAACTGGCGTCTTGATCGTATGGCAGTAGTGGATCGCAATCTATTGCGGCTGGCCACGTACGAATTCCTGACCGAGAGAGAAGGCGCGGACTTGCCTGCGGCCGTGATCATTAATGAGGCCATTGAAATCGCGAGGCGGTTCAGTGCAGAAGGTTCACCGCAGTTCATCAATGGAATTCTGGACAGCATTCGAAAGGAACTGAAAGCACAGTGATGCTCGGGGATGTTCGCGTTCAAAAATGGCCATTGACCGTGAGTTTGAACCTGCATCCCGCCTTTTCTATGCGTACGCAAGGCCTCGACGTTGCAGAACGTTCAGGTGGCTGGTGTGGAAAGAATTCGGAGGAAGGCCACCTTGAAGCCGACTGCGAAGAGTGGTATCAACCGGCAAACGGAATTTTGCCGATCTCCTCCGATTCGGTTGATCCTGCTGAGAAAATCTATGAGCTTTGAACTTCAGGTTGCTCTCCGGTATCTGAGAGCGAAACGCAAGCAGGCCGTCATTTCCATAATCACGGTGATTTCCATTATCGGAGTCACCGCGGGCGTCGCCGCCCTGGTGATTGCGATTGCCGTCAATGCCGGATTTCGCACCGTCCTTCAAAACAAACTCCTCGGAGCTCAGCCTCACATCACGATTCAGTCGAAGGATGGGGCGGACATATCCGACTTTCTCAACATGACAAAAAAGATTGAGAGTATGGATGGCGTTGTTGCCGCGGCTCCGGCCGTTTATGAATTCGTGATGCTCATCGGTGCAAGATCGAGGAGCCCTCAGGGTGTATTTCTAAAGGGAATGCTGCCGGAATCGGAGGCTCGGATGTCCGCATTGGCCAGGAATATCGTGCAGGGCGATTATGGCAAATTCAATGAAGACTCCATTATTGTTGGAAGGGGTCTCGCGGATTCGCTCGGTGTCCAGGTGGGAGATGACGTGGATGTAATCAGCGCCGAAACGGTTTCCACTCCAACCGGGTTGAAGCAGCGCAGTTCCCGGTTCACGCTGGTCGCAATTTTTTCTTCCGGACTCTTCGATCTCGACAACAGCTGGGCTTATGTCCCTTTGGCGCGAGCACAATGGCTGAAGGCAATCGGCCCCGATGTTGTTCCGTCGATCGATGGAAAGTTGAGAGACGAAGATTTGGATCGTGCACCCGAGATTGCGGCGTCCGTGGTTGAGAAGCTGGGGAAGCAGCAATTCGATTCCACCAACTGGAAAGAACTCAATCGATCCATTATGAATGCACTAAAGCTCGAGAGAATCGTGATGTTTCTCACGATTGGCCTGATTGTGCTGGTCGCTGCGCTCAATATCGTAGCGATGTTGACCATGATGGTCCTTGAGAAAACCCGGGATATCGCAATTCTGCTGTCGATGGGCGCTACGGCTCAACAGATTCGCAGGATATTTGTATGGCAGGGCGTAACCATTGGGGTCCTGGGAACTTTCTTCGGTGTGATCCTAGGACATCTCATCAGTTTTTTTGCGGACAAGTATCATCTGATCCATCTGGCAGCCGATGTATACACGATCTCGTACGTCCCATTTCGAGCGAATTTCCTCGACACGGTCATTATCGCTGCTGCGGCCATATTGATTAGCTTTCTTGCCACACTCTACCCCTCTGCAGCCGCGGCGAATCTGCAGCCTGTCGAAGCGCTCCGCTATGAATAACGGAGACGGGGTATTGATGATCGAGGCCAAAGACCTGGCAAAGGTATACAGGACACCGGCGTCGCAGGTGACGGTCTTCGAAAATCTGAACGTTCATATCGAGCGCGGGAAACTGGTTGGCGTCATTGGTCCCTCCGGTGCAGGGAAGAGTACTTTGCTGCACCTTCTTGGCGGATTGGACACTCCAACAAGGGGGTCTGTGCTCTTTAACGGCACGAATATCTTCAATTGGAATCCGCGGGAACTTGCGCATTTTCGAAATAGCCATATTGGTTTTGTTTTTCAGTTTCATCACCTGCTTCCGGAGTTTACGGTTTTGGAAAATGCGATGATGCCTATGATGATTCGTGCTGAAGGCCATAAGGACATGGAGCAGGTGGCCGTGCGGATCCTGGAGCGCGTCGGGTTAGGTCACCGGATTGCTCATCAGGTTGGTGAGATTTCCGGTGGTGAGCAGCAGCGCGTAGCCATAGCCAGGGCGCTTGTGGGCAAGCCCCAACTGCTTCTGGCCGACGAACCAACAGGGAATTTGGACCATAGGACTGGTATGGTTATTTTCGAAATGATCCGGGAATTACACGTCGAACGCGGATTAACCTCCGTGATCGCAACACATAACGAGAAGATCGCCAGCCTTTGTGATGAGGTCTGGGAACTTAACGAAGGAGTTTTCGCTCTTGCGCGGTTGTAGACCACGCATTTAGAATCAGAAACAGTTATGTTTGAAAGATATACGGAAAGAGCGCGTCGCGTCATATTCTTCGCCCGCTACGAGGCCAGCCAGTTCGGCAGTACCACGATCGAGACCGAACACCTGTTGCTGGGTCTTATCCGCGAAGACAAGAACCTGACCAATCGGTTTCTCCGCAATTCCTCGTCGATCGAGAGCATTCGGAAGGAGATCGAAGGACGGACGACTATTCGTGAGAAGGTGTCGACGTCCATCGATCTGCCGCTTTCCAATGAGTGCAAACGGATTCTCGCTTACGCCGCGGAAGAAGCAGAGCGACTGAATCATCGCCATATCGGCACCGAGCATCTTTTGCTCGGAATTCTCCGTGAAGAGAAGTGCGTTGCGGCAGAGATCCTTCAGGAGCGTGGACTGCGTTTAAATACCATCCGCGAGGAACTTTCCCGCGCCGTGGTAGACCGTCAGCAGGTGGTGAAGCCGAAGGAGACTCCGCTGCTCAGCGAGTTTTCGCGCGACCTCACTCAGGCTGCAATGGACGGCATTCTCGATCCACTTGTCGGACGTGATGGGGAAATCGACCGTGTCATTCAGATCCTGTGCCGGCGGACGAAAAACAATCCTGTTTTGATTGGTGATCCTGGCGTTGGAAAAACCGCGATCGTCGAAGGACTCGCTCAACGCATCGTCGATAGCGAAGTCCCTTCCTTTCTGGCCGAAAAGCGAATCCTGGTGCTGGACCTCTCCCTCATCGTTGCTGGTACCAAGTATCGCGGACAGTTTGAGGAACGGTTGAAGACGATCATGAAAGAACTGATCGACAATCCCAATACCATCGTGTTCATTGACGAATTACACACGCTGGTGGGAGCGGGATCCGCTGAGGGTTCCCTCGATGCGGCCAATATTCTGAAGCCGGCACTTTCCCGGGGAGAAATTCAGTGCATTGGAGCGACGACGCCGGGCGAGTATCGCAAGTCGATCGAGAAAGATCGATCCCTGGAGCGTCGATTCCAAGCCGTCAAGGTGGGCGCGCCCAGCGAGAGCGAGGCAGTTCAAATTCTCGAAGGCGTAAAGCCGCGATACGAAAAATTTCACATGGTGAGTTATACCGATGAAGCCATCGAAGCATCGGTGTATCTGTCCAACCGCTACATCCCGGATCGATTTTTGCCGGACAAAGCAATTGACCTTCTCGACGAGGCGGGGGCACGCGTAAAACTTCGCCAGGCCACACTTCCGTCAGAGATGATGGATATACAGCGTCGCCTGAAGTTCACCTTGGCGCGGCTTGAAGGCGCAATTGCCAACAAGGACTTCGAAAAAGCCGAAATCTACAAGAACGAAGAGCAGCTTCATCGCGAGAATCTCCGGAGCGTTCGCGATAAGTTCAATATCAGCGAGACTTCCAGTATGGGAGTGGTCACAAAAGCCGATATCGAAGATGTCGTATCGCGATGGACTGGCGTTCCGGTGAATGCGATCAAAGAAGAAGAAATGCAGCGGTTGTCCCGTATCGAAGACGAACTGCATAAGCGTATCGTCAGCCAGGAGACTGCCATCAGCGCACTGGCTCGCGCCATACGGAGGTCACGCGCCGGGTTGAAATCCCCGAACCGGCCGGCGGGCTCGTTCCTTTTCCTTGGCCCTACGGGCGTCGGAAAAACGGAAATGGCCCGGTCGTTGGCACAATTCCTGTTCGGCAGTGAAAAGTCATTAATTCGCTTTGACATGTCTGAGTTTATGGAAAAGCACTCCGTGTCGAAGCTGATTGGTTCACCTCCGGGCTATGTGGGATATGAGGAAGGCGGCCAGCTGACAGAACGCGTCAAGCGAAACCCCTATTCTGTGATTCTTCTGGACGAAATCGAGAAGGCGCATCCGGATGTTTACAACATCCTGCTGCAGGTCTTTGAAGACGGTCATCTGACCGATGGCCTTGGCAACACGATCGATTTCAAGAACACGATCATTATCATGACTTCGAACATCGGTGCCCGCCATTTGAGCAAGCACACCAGCCTGGGTTTCCAGGGCCCGAGCGAAGAGAGTACGGCGCAGAAAATGGAAGATGCCGTAATGCAGGAAGTGAAGCGGTTGTTCAATCCGGAATTCATCAACCGTCTGGATGAGACGATTATCTTCAATTCCCTAACGAACGAGGATCTCGCCAAGATCGTGGATTTGATGGTCGCCCAGCTCAACGAGAATCTGGTCCACAAACGGCTGACGGTTTCGGTCACTGAAGACGCCAAGCAATGGATTCTCGAGAAAGCGTGCAAAGACAAGAACTACGGTGCGCGCCCGCTGCGTCGCGCCATTCAACGCTATATCGAAGATCCACTTTCCGAAGCGCTGATCCAGGGTCAATTAAAAGAGCTGTCTAATGTTGAGGTCTATCTCGAAGGTACGCAGCTCTGGTACCGGCCTTCCGACCGCGAAGAAGTGGGCGTTCCGCTGACGATGTAAAGGTGATCGAAAAAGGGGGGGCCAAAAGCCCCCCTAACAATCCCTCCGAAGCCGAGTCTAATTCCCACCTGTTATAGTAGAATCCCCATGTTGGAGGCGTAAATGCATCTGTCCCAGATGGTCCCGATGGTAATGGCTATGCTGATGGCGGTCCAAAATCCTCAGCCGGCGCAGACAATAAAACCCGATACCATTGAGGCCGTCGACGTCCGGGGAAACAAACTTCCAACCGCTACCATTAAGAATCAGCTCCGCACAAAAGCAGGGGATACCAAAGACCAGACGACAATCGATCGGGACGTAAAAACTCTTTATTCATTCAACGGTGGCTTGTTCGACGACGTAACCGTGTACGAAGAACCCGGGACGAAGGGGGGCATCGTTATTGTCTTCCAGGTAACCGAAAAAAAGCGCATCGATAAGATCGAATATATCGGGCTGAATACCTACACGAAATCCGACATCAACGACAAGCTTCACGAAAAGAAAATCAGTCTCGGCAGGGATACGAAGTATGACCCGACAGTAGTCTCCCGGGCGGTTGCCTTGATCAAGGTATTGCTTGCGGAAAAGGGCCATCAGGACGCCACAGTCGAAGTCACCAAGGATGATCTGACAGCAAGCTCTGTAGCGCTGACTTTTCACATCAATGAAGGCCCCAAGATTCGCATTCAGGAGATCAAAATAACCGGGAACAAGGCGTTTTCGGAAAAGAAGCTCAAAAGCCAGATGAAACTGGTGAAGCCTTCGAGTCCCCTGACCGCATTCAATGGCAAGGACACTTACCATGCGCTGAAGCTCGGCGACGATATCACGCGCATCCGAATGTTCTACTCCGACAACGGTTATGCGCGTGTCAACGTGCTGGAGCCGACCGTCGAAACAAAACCCGAAAACATCTATCACACGTTCCCCTTCTGGAAACCGTTGTGGCCGTGGGGAGTTCCCATTCCGTTTGCCAATCGTGATGTCAGCCGCCTCTTTGTTGGCATTCAGGTTGAGGAAAACTCTCAGTATCGGGTCACTTCTGTGAAAGTGACTGGTGTGAAGACTCCTGTTGAGGAGGTACTGGTTAAGCAAATCATCGGCTTCAAGCCAGGTGACTTGTACAGTGACGGCCAGCTTCGGAAAGGCTTTGACAATCTGAAGAAATTCTATGGGCAGGCCGGATACATCAATTTCTTTACCGATCCTTCATTCGAATTCGACGAAGAAAAGAAGACCGTCGGTCTCACACTGAACGTCGACACGGGCAAGCAGTACTATGTGCGGCGCATCAGCTTTTACGGCAATACGACGACTCGCGATAAAGTGATTCGCCGCGAACTCGGATTGCAGGAAGGAACTCTTTTCGACTCGCAGCGATTGCGGACGGATCTTCTCCGTATCAACCAGCTTGGCTTCTTTGACGAGATTAAGGAAGAAGATGCTCATGTGGATCCCAATGACACAGCTGCGCCTAACGCGCCTACCGCGCCGGGCGATAAGCCGTCCACTCTGGATGTGAACATCAAGGTGTCCGAGAAGGGCAAGAATACCATTGGCCTCAGCGGCGGTGCATCCGCTATTGGGGGCAGTTTCATTGGTGTGAATTACTCCACGAACAATTTTCTCGGATATGGCGAAACCATTTCGGCCGATGTACAGGCGGGGACGCGGCAGTCCAACTTCGTGCTCAGCATGACGGAGCCGTATTTCCGGGATCGGCCGATTGCTGTGGGCTTTTCCGTATCTGCCACGACGTTTCACTACGATCAGGCCCGCGATTCGTTCGGACTCGATCCCAACCATCTTCCTCAGGGGTTGGGGCTGGAAAGTCGGCTGAACTACGACCAGCGCCAGAATGGTTTTTCAGTGTATTCAAGCTATCCGTTGCGAGTATTCAACCGGTTTGCGCGCGTGGGGCTTACCTATCAGTTCACGAATTCCGAAACGTCGGCGATCAACCCGGCGACAGAGGCGTATTTTCAGGCGGTCATGTCTCAGCCGAATGATAGTTTCGCTTCGACCGTCGGCACCGGCTTCAACACTTTTCGTGCGCGTAAAGTAACACCGTCCTTTACTTACAGCACCGTGGACAATCCGAATTTTCCGAGCAGCGGCAGGTCGTATTCGGCTTCCATGGAATTTACGGGTGGGCCTCTGGGTGGGAACGTCAATATGCTCCGGCCCGCTTTTGAGTTTCGCTTCTACAAGCCTCACACGAAGCGGCGAAATGTTTTTGCCGTGAGATTCATGGGGTCTCATGTGCAGGGATTTCATGGGTTGACGGTACCATTCTACGAACGGTACATGATTGGTGGAGAATACGACATTCGCGGATTTGAAAACCGGGCATTAAGTCCGATTTCATTCGTGACGCGAAATTTGCCGGCCATCGATCCGGAAACGGGCGGTACGACGACGCGCCCTTATGACGATATCGCCTACGTCGGTGGAGACACTCAGGGAGTCCTGAATCTGGAATATCGAATTCGAATTATTGGACCGGTGACCGTTGCGCCATTTTTTGATATTGGCAACAGCTGGGTCACGCGCAAGCAGGAATTGACTCGGACTTTTGTGAACCCGGACGGATCGATTTCGCAGGAAGGCGCCAAGTTTCTCAACGGAACCAATTCCGGATTTCGCGCCAGCACCGGTGTGGAACTCGGAGTCGTTTTGCCCATGTTTAATGTACCCTTTCGGTTGATCTTCGGATACAACCCGCTCAAGCTGAGCGATACGTCGTTTGGCCCGACGACGGGCCTGCCATTTACACTGATACAAAAGAGCACGATCGTGAAATTCTCGATTGGAAGAACATTTTAAGAGGCCATTAATGAAACGATTGACGAAACAATTTGGATGCGCTTTATCCGCTACACTCTTTCTCGCGGCAACAGCGTTTTCCCAGACGCCGTCGCCCAGTGCCGTTGGCATGATTAATTTCCAGCGCGCCGTTTCCCAGAACGATGAAGGTGTTAAGGCGGCAGGCGTCTACACGGCCGAGGGTCAAAAGCTGAAGGATGGACTTCTCAAGAGCCAGGCGAAGGTGACCGAACTTCAGGATCAACTAACCAAGGCTGGCCCGACTATGACTGACGCCGCCAAGAACACGCTGATGAGGGAAATCGAAAAGGAAAAGAAAGTATACGAACTCGAACAGCAGAACGCACAAAGCTCACTCGACGACAGGCAGGAAGAACTCTTCCGACCGATCGCAGATCGCGTTCATAAAATTGTGGAAGTCTACGCAAAGGAATTGAATCTGGCCGTGGTGGTGAATGCGACGGAAGATATGCTTTACGCCAGCGACGTCGTCGATATCACAACGGAAATTATCCGCCGCGTCAATGCCGACATCGTCAAGAATCCCGCGAAAACGAAGTAACCTTTGATGGAACTGCGTATCGCTGAAATCATGCGGATCCTCCCGCATCGATATCCCTTTCTGCTGATTGATCGTGTGATCGAAGTCCACGGCGAAAAGCGACTGGTTGCGCTGAAGAATGTCTCCGTCAATGAACCGTTCTTTACCGGGCATTTTCCCGATGCTCCCGTCATGCCAGGCGTTCTCACGATAGAAGCGATGGCGCAGGCAGGCGCCATCATGGGCCTGCTTCACTGCAAACCGGAGACCTTGCATAACACTCTCGTTTACTTCCTTGGTATCGACGAGGCGCGTTTTCGACGGCCTATTGTTCCCGGGGACCAGCTGCGAATTGAGGTGGACGTCCTTCGCCACAAGGGACTGGTCTGGAAAATGAAGGGGCAGGTTTTCGTGGAGGGCGAACTGGCCGCCGAAGCAACATTGCTTTCTTCAATAAACCAGAAGCCCTAGCCGGCGAACTTCCGTGATTGACCAATGATTCATCCCACAGCGATTGTTTCTTCCAGAGCAGTTATTGGCGCAAGAGTTTCGATTGGTCCTTTCTGCTGTATAGGCGATAAGGTGACGATTGGCGATGACTGCCAGCTGGATTCCCATATCGTTATCGAGGGCCCCACGACCATTGGAAATTCCAATCGGTTCTTTCCGTTTTGCGTCATTGGGGTTCAGCCTCAGGACTTGAAATTCCATGGCGAGGACACCTTCCTGACGATCGGTTCCAACAATCAGTTTCGTGAATACGTGAATGTCCATCGCGGCACCAAAGGAGGCGGGGGGCACACTCGTGTCGGCGACCACAATTTTGTGATGGTCGCCGCGCACATCGCTCATGACTGTATCGTTGGTAATCACATCATCATGGCGAATGCGGCAACTCTGGCGGGTCACGTCACGATCGAGGATCACGCCACAATTGGGGCATTTTCCGGAGTGCACCAGTATTGCCGTGTTGGGCGTTATGGTTATGTGGGTGGATATTCGGTGATTACAAAGGACGTGCTGCCATACTCCAAGACCGTCAGTGATCGAAACACTCAGGCCTATGGTGTCAACGCAATCGGTCTGGAGCGAAAAGGATTTACCGACGATCAAATTCGCAATATCAAATCGGCATTTCGCCTGTTGCTTCAGTCGAAGCTCAATACGTCCCAGGCGGTCGAAGCGATTCGGCAACAGGCTTCCGTGCCCGAAGTCGAAGTACTGCTGGAATTCATCGAGACATCGACCCGTGGCGTTACAAAATAGGATCGGTCTGATCGCTGGCAACGGGAAATTTCCATTTCTGATCCTTGAAGCCGCCCGCAGTCAGGGCATCGAAATGGTAGTTGCCGCCGTAAAGGAAGAGACATCTCCGGACATTGAGCAATACGCAAAGACCGTGCACTGGCTGAATCTCGGCCAGCTTGGAAAACTCATCAAGACATTCAAAGTCGAAGGGATCACGACGGCGATTATGGCCGGACAGGTGAAGCACAAGCAGATATTCAGTTCCGGCATTCCCGACCTGAAAATGATGCAACTCCTGGCCAGTCTCGCGACGAAGAACACAGATTCCCTGATTGGCGCCGTGGCGCGTGTCCTCGAACAGGAAGGCATCCATCTGATGGAGTCGATTGCATTCCTGCGCCCACTGATTCCCGAACCAGGCGTATTGTCGAAACGTGCCCCATCCGACGATGAACGACGTGACCTGGAATACGGATACACCCTGGCCCGGGAACTCGGCCGTCTCGACGTCGGCCAGTCCGTAGCTGTCGCCGATTCCGCCTGCGTGGCCCTGGAAGCAATGGAGGGTACAGACGCTATCATGGAGCGCGCTGCCACCCTCGTGAACGGGCGTTCTCTTCGCATTGTCAAACTCGCGAAACCTAAGCAGGATTTGCGGTTCGATGTTCCGACGATCGGACTGCGAACCGTCGAGACCATGATCCGCTGTGGTGTTACCGCTTTGTCCATCGAAGCCGGAAAGACTCTGATGATTGATCGCGCCGAACTGATTGAGCGTGCAGATGCGGCAAATATCGCGATCGTTGCTGTGGAATAGGAACAAATTCGGAAATGGCGAAAATTCGGATTGGCGTGATCGGAGTCGGACATCTTGGGAAGCATCACGCGCGAATCTATGGCGAAATGGCCGGAAGCAACCCAGACGTGGAATTATCGGCTGTCGTTGATGTTCTTCCATCCCGGGCTGCGGACATCGCGAAGCCGTATGGAGCCCAGGCCCTGACCGACTATCGGGATTTATTTGGAAAAGTGGATGCCGTCAGCCTGGCGGCCCCGACCAGCGAACATGGAAACATTGGCCTCGAATTACTCGAGAATGGTATCGATGTGCTGGTCGAAAAACCGATGACATCGACGTTGGAAGAATCCAGGCTGCTGATTGAAGCCTCGGCCAGGAATGGACGGATTCTGCAGGCCGGTCACGTCGAGAGATTCAATCCCGTTGTCCGCGCAGCGATCGATGTCGCGACGCAGCCGCAATTTTTTGAGATACATCGACTGGCAGTATTCACACCACGCAGCCTGGATATCGATGTGGTTCTGGATCTCATGATCCACGATCTCGATATCGTATTGAGTCTCGTCCGTTCACCGGTTTCCGAAGTTCGAGCGGTAGGCATCGCCGTTTTGTCCAAGAAGGCCGATATCGCCAATGCTCGAGTCGAGTTCGAAGACGGGTGTGTGGCCAACTTCACCGCCAGCCGGGTCAGTTTTGAAAAGGTCCGAAAGCTGCGGTTCTTTCAACCCAGCGATTACATTTCAGTGGATTACGCATCCCAAACCGGATCCATGGTTTCGCTGCGTATGGGACGCGTAACGGAGCGCAAACTGGAACCTCCAACGGCCGAACCGCTCAAACTGGAGCTGGAATCTTTCGTTCATTGCGTTCGAACCCGCACCAGTCCTATAGTTGGCGGCGAAGACGGCCTTCGGGCTCTCGAATTGGCGATGAAAATTAACGAACAGATCGCTCAACGGTCTAAGTAGGACTTTAACGCCGGAATCCGTTCTGATTTAGGTCTCCGTCCATAAATTGCTCGTAGCTATAATTAACGGCAATGCTACTTGAAAAGGATCCCGAACTCGAGATTCCTCCGAAGCGCGGAAAGACGCTGATTATTTCCGTACTGGTGCACGTCGTGCTCGTGGCATTTATCGCGTTTGAGCCCGGTTTATTTGATTCCAGTTTCAAGCGAGTCATCCGGATCCAAGGGAATGATATCGACGGACGGCAGCTCACAGAGCTCTCGATGCAGCCAGTTCCGAAGCCGGCAACTGTACCCCAGCCGAAAGTTGAGGAGAGTAAACCGTTGCAGGAGCCGCCAGCGGTTAAAACGCCTCCGCCCGAGGCAGCGCCTCCGCCGCCACCTCCTCCACCACCTCCCCCGCCTCCACCCGTTCGTGCGATTGCTCCGGACGACATCCTGGCTCCGGGAGCGAAACCGGATGGTCAGGTACAGGCATCCCGGGGAAGCACCGCCGAGCAGCAGCGGCAAGGTGGCGCACCAGGAGATTCGACGTCCCAGATCGCGCGTGGAGCCGCACCGCCCAACCCGGCAAATCCACCGAGTTCAGCTGTTCCGCCGACGGTGGCAAACACGAATCCGAATGCAATGACCGTGCCGAACCTTCTGCAGCAGGCGAATCGCAATGCGGATCAAATCGGACGCGCTCTTCAACGCAGTGGGACCGCCGGTGCAACTATGGGACCGAAAACCGGACGGTCCAATGCTCCCAACGGACAGAACTTTTCTGCAGATGGCGGAGTCCAGATTCTTTCGGATACGAAAGGCTATGATTTCGGACCTTACATGAATCAGGTGCTTAACAAAGTTCGCAGCAACTGGTTTATTCCGGATCTGGCCCGATTTGGCTCGCGAGGCCGCGTCATTATCGATTTCACGATTACGAAAAACGGCGACATCGTGGACTGCCACATCATCAGCGAGTCCGGTGAGCGGGCTCTGGATGGCGCTGCGAAATCCGCGATCGACTCTTCCAATCCCTTCCAAAGGCTTCCTGCCGGCTTCAGCGGCAATGAACTCCAATTGCGCTTCGGCTTCTATTACAATATCCCGGTAGAATGACTATCCTGATACGACGCGGGATGCTGCTGGCGACACTACTGGTCAGCTTCGTATCCGTGCAATCCGAGCCCACCATTCGAATCGGTCTGAGCCAGAGCGCCGGTACGTTTACGATTCGTTCCGCCGAGAGCTTCAATGTCCAACAATTGTCGGCACGTAGCGCCAGATTCACGCCGGTTCTTTCAATCGACGATTCTCTTCTTTCGCGAGTCCTCGGAAAGGACGACATTCGTTATCGAATGGTTGTGGAACTCGATGGTGGACGCTATATTGCGCTGCCCCTGAATACGCATGTTCGGATATCCCCGTCCGCAACGGCGAAGCTGCAACTCGATGATCGAACGTATCGCGGTTACATCGAAGTCTTCGGCAACGCGCGCAATACGTTTACGATCGTGAATGAACTACCGCTCGAGGACTATCTTCTCGGCGTCGTTCCCAATGAACTGAGCCCCTCGACATTCGGCCAGTTGGAGGCGCTCAAGGCACAGGCCGTCGCGGCACGGACATACGCCATCAAGAATATGGGCCAGTCCAAACAGGAAGGCTACGACATCTGCAATACAGATGCATGCCAGGTGTACATGGGTGCAGGAACCGAAGATGTTCTGGCGACCCAGGCTGTTCGGGAGACGCGCGGGATGGTTGCCACATACAACGGACAACCAATCAATGCTCTGTACAGTTCCACCTGCGGAGGAAGAACCGAGGCAGCTGAAAATATCTTTCAGGAAAAACTGCCTTACCTGGTTTCAGTTCTGTGTGAATTCAAACATCCGCAGCCGATGAAATTCATCTCGACTCGATCGGTCATTGACTACAAGGATGCGGTTCTCGCCACCGCAGGTGTCACGAACTTTACGCAGCTTCGCAGGTTCCTGGGCATGACCGGCTCCGGTGAACCGCCATCTCTGGAAGTTGGTCCTCTCGCAACGTGGCTGCGCGCAAACTTCTATCCGAACGCAAAGCCGGGCTCCGATCTGGAATTCATGGTGGAGCAGGGGATACTTCCGGGTACCGGGAGAGCCGTGTTGCGGGAAGTCCTTTTTCGGTTGATTGACAGGAAAAGCGCCTTTGAGTGGCAGCAGGGTGTGCTGACTCAATGGGACGGCCAGACCATGAAGCTGAATGTCGGAGGAAAGATCATTGATTTCAAGGTCAGTCCGAATTCGCTCTATTTTTTTCGCATGGGCGACGAACGTACTGCAATGAAGGAAGGCGAATGGATTGGCGGCGAGCTATTCGAGTTTCGAGCGGTCGACGGTGTCATTCAAATGATTGTGTATCGCAAGAACTGGGTGAATCCATCTGCGGATCGCTACTCCAGGCTGGCGGAGTGGCAGGTTCATAAGACGCGCCAGGAAATCGAAACGGCATTCCGTTCGCTCAATCTCGGTGAGATTCGTGGTATGCGAGTGATTGAACGTGGCCCATCCGAACGTCCTGTGAGTACGGAAATTACGGGTTCCGTCCGTAAGGTGAACGTGCGAGCGCTCAATCTGCGTACCATGCTGGGACTTCGCGACAGCCTCTTTTACTTTGATGAAGAGCGAAATGCCAAAGGCGAACTTATCGGCATGTCTTTTTATGGTCAGGGTTGGGGGCACGGGGTGGGCATGTGTCAGATAGGAGCGTATGGCATGGCGCTCGATGGCGCGCTGTACGATCAGATTCTCAAGAAGTACTACACGGGTATCGAGTTGAAAAAGTCGTATTGAGCAGGTATGCGCATCGACACGGATGAAAGGCAAAGGCTTTACCCAACTGACTCAGCGGTCGCTATCCATCGTAGGCATGGTCTATGACCGTGCGCCTGACGTTCGGCTCCATTGCAAAGGTCGCGCGGTCATAGAAGGCGCCTACAGCGGACAAATCTGCATTTCGTTGCGCTACTACTGCATCCACACGAGAGTTTTCTCCTAGACCGGATCAATCATGCCGTCTACCCCCCCACATCCCATCATCGCCATTGTTGGACCCACTGCGAGTGGGAAATCCGATCTGGCGCTTTCCATCGCCGAAACTTTCAATGGTGAAATCGTCAATTACGATTCCGTTCAAATCTTTCGCCATATGAATATCGGCAGTGCAAAGCCGAGCGTGGAAGAACGCCGGCGCGTTCCTCATCACATGATCGATATTCGCGAGCCGGATGAAGAGTTCAACGCCGGAGATTACCAGAGGGAGGCACGCGCGGTACTGGAAGATCTGCGGCAGCGAGGGCGACTTCCCGTTCTTGTCGGGGGAACGGGACTCTATCTCCGCGCGTTGACGGAAGGGTTATTCGCAGGACCGAAGCGATCCGTTCATTTGAGAACCCGGCTGGAACTGCTTTCGGAGCGTAATGGCCGTGAATATCTGCATCGACTTCTTCAAAAATTGGATCCCGTTGCGGCCGCGCGAATTATGGTGCGGGATTCGCCAAAAATCATCAGGGCGCTGGAAGTCCGTTTGGAGACCGGAAAGACTCTATCCGAACATTTGGCCATTGAGCCTCGCCAGCCCTTGTCTGGATATGATATCCATACCATCGGATTGAACCCGCCTCGTGAAGCATCTGTCCAGCGTATTCATGAGCGGGTACGTCGCATGTTTGAGTCCGGTTTTGTGGATGAAGTGCATTCTCTGATCGACAGGGGTGTGAGCCCTTCCGCCAAGCCAATGGGGGCAATCGGCTATCGCCATATTGTGGAAAATGCAGAGAGCGGTAGCACATGGAACGAGACTATCGGTATGATCCAGCGGGACACGAGGCGTTATGCAAAACGCCAGATGACGTGGTTTCGGAAGCTGCCGGGTACTGTTTGGTTCGATGGATTTGGAGACAACCCAGAGATCAAGTTAGAGGTCCATCGACGGATTCAACTTTTAATTCCCCGTTGGTCCGAGCGGACAACGGCCTTTTAAGGAGATTGGCAATGGAGAATAAGCTGCCGGTACAAAGCATTCAGGATGTCTACCTCAACACAATGCGTCGCGACAAAATACTCGTCACCATTTTCCTTCTCGGAGGAGTTCGCCTCATGGGAAAGATAAAGGGATTCGACAAGTATTCGGTCGTGCTCGAGGCGAATAACCAGGAACAGTTGATTTTCAAGCACGCCATTTCGACGGTAACCACGGCCAGACCCGCTGCCTCATTGGCTCCGCAAGGTCCTCAAGCCCCTTCCGCGGACAAGAGTTGAAGAAAGAAGCTGCAATCTTAATCGGCACGGACGATGCAACGATGCCGGAATTGCGCGAACTTGCGATTTCTGCCGGTGCCCGTATTGTTACGGAAACCATTCAACATCGGACGCGACCGGATCCAGCAACCTATATTGGCAAGGGAAAGATTGAAGAATTGCGCCTTTCCGTCCTCGCGGAGGACGTTCAAGTCGTCATCGTCGACGATGAACTGACCCCCGGCCAGGCTCGCAATATCGAAGAAGCCATCAATGCCCGTGTCGTGGATCGCACCGGCCTCATCCTCGACATTTTTGCAGCTCGCGCCCGCACGAAGGAAGGCAAGCTGCAGGTCGAATTGGCATTGCTCAACTATCAGTTGACTCGGCTCTCCGGATCCAGGGTCCACCTGTCACGTCTCGGCGGCGGTATTGGTACACGTGGTCCAGGTGAAACGAAACTGGAAATGGACCGCCGCGGCATTCGGACACGCATCGCCGTCCTCAAGCGGGAAATCGAACAAATCCGGAAGCACCGAAGCCTTCATCGAGAACGCCGGAAAAAGGACCGGCTGCCGCTGGTGTCTCTGGTCGGATACACAAACGCCGGCAAATCGACTCTGTTTGCAGCATTGTCAAAGGAAAACACCCTCGTATCGAGCCGTCTGTTTTCGACACTGGATACCCTGATTCGCAGAATCAAACTCAGCGGAGAGCGTCCGGTGCTGATTTCCGACACAGTCGGATTCATTCGCAAACTGCCGCACCAGCTCGTTTCCGCATTCCGCGCGACGCTTGAAGAAGTCGTGGAAGCCGACCTGATACTCCATGTGATTGACGCGTCAGATCCGGATCGTGTGGAAAAGCGCCGTGTCGTTCTGGAAGTTCTTGAAGACATCGGTGCCGGAGACCACCCTCGGCTGACTGTCTACAACAAGATGGATCTGATTAATCCCGAAGATGCGCTGCCGGTAGTTCAGTCCAATGAACTTTGCGTTTCCGCCGTCACGGGCCAGGGGCTCGCGGAATTGGTGGCGGAAATTGAAAGGGAAGTAGGAGAGGCTCCAATTGATTCTCATTTCGTGTTCCGAAAGCCGAATGGATGAATCGGGGAAAAGAAGAGTCCACTGTCAGCCTGAGGCTTTCCAGCGAAGCGGGCAGCGGGTGGGCCCCCTGCTACTCGTCTAAGCGCCAAACGAGCAGGCAGGGGCCATGGCGCTCACGATTGCGGCACTTGATGCGGCCTCTGTACCGTTGACGAACCCGTGCTCGCCCTCGGTGACCGTATGCTGCCAAAGGTCTTCTTCTTAGAGAGCGGCGGAATAGTTCGGTGCCGCATTTTCCACAAAACCATGAGATGTAGTTGCGTCCTTGTGCAATGACCACTGCGGACAAATCAAGGCAAGTTCGGAAATCCAAATAGTATTCAGTCTCGCAATCCCGTAACCAGAGCCGAATCTCACGTTCAATTCGCCCAGGATCGTGACTGATGGTGAGTTTCAGACGGCAGTATACCTTCCGACCCGGACTGTGCGCGCAACTCCGAAGAGCGATAGCCGAATCGCCACGTTGGACGTCGGTTACAGCCATGCCGTCCTCCAGGATGCACAGCCGGTGTTGAGTGTTGGCTCGTGATCTTTGGATACGCCCGAGAGGTTTGGTGTTGATGGGCGTACCACGGAAAAGTAGCCGTCATTGCTGGACTCCAGCGCATAAGTTTTCCGCAAAGTTTTCAACAGGCACCACCATGCCCGCAAACGGTGCAAAGTGCTCTAAGCCCCAGCTTTGCAGGGTGCTTATCGTTTGCGAATTGGACTTTTTCACAGGGTTTTCCACAGGTTCTGTGGATCGACGGGTTGAAAGTCCCAGCATGTTGAAGAATGGTTACCTGACAGGATCCTGACACGGAAAAAAATGGCGGAATTGCGTCGGCAAATTGCCCGATGCCGGAGCGTTCGGTTTCCATTTTTGCACAAGAATCGATCACGGCCGATTACCTTACGCGTGGTTCCAGTTTTTTGCCGCGTCGGCGTACGATCCGACGCGGCTGAACTCTTTCAGGGGCCTCACCGAAGTTTTCAGGTACGGAACTGCCGTACATGTGGAAAAGAGTCCGTGGTGATTATGAGGATACTAAATCGTCTTCAGCCACTGTCTGGCATTTTGATATTCGGAAAAAGTCTTCTCGTCTGCGCGAAATTCAGGAGTGTGGACCAGGATCCGGCAACCCCGAATGCATGACTGGTGTTTGACATGCAGCATCTCGTGGAACATGACGTATTCCACCACAAACGTGGGGACCCGTGGAGTATCAAAAACTCTGCTGATGTAAATGCAGTGGCGCGTTGCGTCGTACCTTCCGAGAGTGCGGCGCGATCTCCTTTCCGACCAGGTGATCCTGGGTTTGTCCAGGCTGCCGCCAAAGTACCTGCCGTTCAGACGGTCGAAACACACATCAAGGTCCACATAACGACCCGATGGTCCCTTGCCCGATTGGATCCTGCCTCTTGCACAACGAGCGATGCGGGCACGTTCCTGAATATCCGCACTGAGGATGAAGCCGCGATAGGTCTCATGAACTTCGCTCCGGAGTTTCCTTCGATACAGTTTTCCCAGCAGTATCAGTGCCAGCGCGCGAACGACCGGTTGCGGAGCATCGACAAATAAATCACTGACACGAACTTTCAGGTGGTTCTCCCGGAACTGTGCGGTGTGATTCAGCCCTGCGAATGGGAAGTATTCGATTGCAACGGTGGGTAGCGGAGTTCGTGGTTTGAGTTCGGAATGCGCCTCTATGAAAATCGGCTCAAGATGAGCGGCGGGGGCTCTCATGGCCTGGTACTCTTTTCAGTTTTCGGTACTGTCTTTAACGCGTCCAGCGCATCGTCGAGCGACTCCTCGGTCGTGGATTTCGCATCCAGGATGGCCTGAAATTCATCGTCACTTTTAGACTGGAATCGTCGTAGCAGCGGATTCGATTCCCTCAGGAATTTTTCGAATTGTTCGAGAACGCCGCGCACGTCCTGTTTATCTCGATATCCGTCGTCAATGACTGTCTTGATCTCGTCCAGCGCTTCAATATATCCGCGGAGAAGCTCCGTTCTTGAGAGGTCATTCAGGTATGGGCGTGAAACGTCCTTCGTCGGCTCCCTGGGTTTCTCTCCCGGCTTAGGCGCCGGCGCCGGCGTCGGTTTTGCGGGCGGCCTGCCGCTGAGTTCGTCATGAATTTCGGCGATTCTTCTCTCGAGTTCCTTGTCTTCTTTCGACTTCTCCTTCATCGAAAGCGACACCAGCCGGATATTGGCAAGTCTCAGAAGGGCAGGTACCCGTTGCGCCAGGCCCTGGGCATCACGAAGGTAATCGATTTCCTCGTCGATGAAGTATTCCCGGGATGCCGACGGTATCGGCACCGGGCGGGTAGCCAGCGCTGAAGTAACACAACAAAGCGTGGCCACCGTCGCAGTGAGGCAAAGCAATCGGATTGCGAGTCGGCTGTTATTTGACTGCATTGGAATCCTTCAGAAGCATGGTCTTCACAAGTTGGTCGCTGATGTCGGAGGCCTGCTTCCGAACCTTGTCGACCGCTTCGCGACTGTCAATATCCATCAGTTTCCCGGCATCCGACAACCGGCTTTGTTGTTTTCGCAATGAGATCTCAAGGTCCTTG
>Ga0207650_10000530_pt1 | contig 31215 bp, 12 predicted proteins | sample KBSS63metaG_FD_184325 | JGI IMG/M metagenome (GOLD analysis project Ga0207650, IMG submission 184325) | Switchgrass rhizosphere microbial communities from Kellogg Biological Station, Michigan, USA - KBS S6-3 metaG (SPAdes) (version 2) | ecosystem: Host-associated > Plants > Roots > Rhizosphere...
CTTTCTTGTCCACGCCCAGGATGCCGATGTGGCCGACGTGGTGGTGACCACAGGCGTTCATGCAACCGGAGATGTTCAGGTCCAGCTCGCCGATGTCGAACAGGTAGTCCAGGTCGTCGAAACGGCGCTGGATCGATTCGGCGATCGGGATCGACTTGGCGTTGGCCAGGGAGCAGAAATCGCCGCCCGGGCAGCAGATGATGTCGGTCAGCAGGCCGATGTTCGGCGTGGCGAAACCGCCTTCGCGCAGCTCGCCCCACAGGGTGAACAGTTGGCTCTGTTCCACGTCCGCCAGGATGATGTTCTGCTCGTGGGAGGTGCGCAGTTGGCCGAAGCTGTAGCGCTCGGCCAGGTCGGCCACGGCGTCCAGCTGCTTGTCGGTGATATCGCCCGGTGCAACACCGGTTGGTTTCAGCGACAGGGTGACCGCCACATAACCCGGCTTCTTGTGCGCCAGGGTGTTGCGGGTGCGCCAGCGGGCGAAGCCTGGATGCTCTTTATCCAGCGCTGCGAGCTCGGCGTCCTGATTGCTCAGGGCCTTGTACTCCGGGTCGACGAAGTGTTTGGCGACGCGGTGCACTTCGGCTTCGGTCAGGGTGGTCTGGCCGCCGCGCAGGTGTTCCATCTCGGCGTCGACTTTCTGGGCGAAGACCTCAGGGGTCAGCGCTTTTACCAGGATCTTGATCCGGGCCTTGTATTTGTTGTCACGACGGCCGTAGCGGTTGTAGACCCGCAGGATGGCGTCGAGGTAGCTCAACAGGTCCTGCCACGGCAGGAACTCGTTGATAAACGCGCCGACCACGGGCGTACGGCCCAGGCCACCGCCGACCAGTACACGGAAACCCAGCTCGCCGGCCGCGTTGTGCACCGGCTCCAGGCCGATATCGTGCACTTCGATGGCAGCGCGGTCCGAGGTCGAGCCATTGATGGCGATCTTGAACTTGCGCGGCAGGTAGGCGAATTCAGGGTGGAAGGTGGTCCATTGACGGACGATTTCGCACCAGGGGCGTGGGTCGATCAGTTCGTCAGCGGCCACGCCGGCGAATTGGTCGGTGGTCACGTTGCGCAGGCAGTTACCGCTGGTCTGAATGGCGTGCATTTGCACGGTCGCCAGTTCAGCCAGGATGTCCGGCACATCTTCCAGGGCCGGCCAGTTGAACTGTACGTTCTGGCGGGTACTGATGTGGGCATAGCCTTTGTCGAAGTCACGGGCAATCTTGGCCATCATGCGCGTCTGGCGCGAAGTCAGTTGGCCATAAGGCACGGCCACCCGCAGCATCGGCGCAAAGCGCTGAACATAAAGGCCATTTTGCAGGCGCAGAGGGCGGAACTCTTCTTCGCTCAGTTCACCTGCTAGGTAGCGTCGGGTCTGATCACGGAACTGCTTGACGCGGTCCTCGATGATGCGCTGATCGTATTCGTCGTATACGTACATATAGGTCCTGTTCTCGGCAAATCTGCGCGCACGGCCGCGCACTCCCAACGGAGCGGGGGCACGATACCAGTTTGCGTTTATGCGCAAAAGTGATGTTTGAGTATATGCAAAGAACCAAATCGACTAATGAGATTGATTATCTCGATATCCACATTTGTCATAGGGGCAAGTGTGGACTTTACTGTGGTCGAGTCTTAATGCAATCACCTATAAAACCGACAAGAGGCGATGCGATGAGCAATTCGACAAAAGCCCGTAAACCCGACAGCACCGTTGATGCCTGGGCCATTCTGTTCCTGATCATCCTGGTGGTGGGAACCGCCGTGTTCTGGGTCAGCCATCAGTAGGAAGAGGGCGAGATCCGCAGCAGGACCCGTAACATCCGGAATAAGGGAACGGCCTGCCCGTTCCCTTATTTCGCGTGCTCTACACCCCCGCCAAGTGCAACACCAGCTTGACGATGCCGAACAGCGTCAAGGCGAACACGGCCGTGAACAGAATGCCCAGGACGACAAAGTGGCTGGGCTTGCCGTGCGTGAAGTCACGTGCGCGATTCTTCCCGCTTTGCACGCCGAAGGCGGCAGCGACCACGCTGTGGAGCATTTGCCAGAACGTTGGCGGTTTGTTGCCTGAGTCGTCCATAACACCCTCCCGGTTCAGGGTTAGCGCCCTGTGTATCCAGCATAGTCAGTTCCGCGGCAATGACCGCAGCGAAACCAACACAACAGAACCCGCGCAACTATGCACCGCTTCGCCCGTTGATCCGCGTGATGTCCTGAGGCTCCCTAAACAGCATCAGGAACCCATGCCTCATGTCACCACTCGACAGCCCCCTCAGCGAGGGGCTTCACGTCACTTTTATCAAAGGACGCCTGCCCAAGTGGCTCGAACAGCTGACGACCGCCGACATCCCGCGATTGCATCGCGCGCGCGACCCGCTGCAGGCGTTAACAGCCGCCCAGCCTGAGCTTTTTGCCAGTGCCCGGCCTGAGTTGCGCCGAGCATTGCTGGATAGCCAGGCCGGCTACTTGTCCGCCAGTCAAACCCTGGCCAAGACCCTGGCGAGCTTCAAGACCCTCACCGACTTCGCCACACCGTTGCTCAACCAGGCGTTGCGCGACACTTTTGGCCTGGCACCGGACGTCAACAAAACCCAGCTGTTTCATCTGCGCGCGCCCAATCGTGCCGACGCCCAGAGCCTGTTGCAGGCGGCACTGCGCAACTTCGAGGCCGATGAGCCGTTCGATGAGGTGGCGCTGCAGGAAACCAGCGCCTTGGCGCCAGAAGATGCACTGGAACAACACCGCTACGATGAAACTGAGCACTACCCGTTTGGCAGGGTGCGTTACCGCATTCGTGACAAGCTGGCGATCAAGCCTGAAGCATTTGCCCAACTGTGTCGCACACTGGACCTGGGCACGCAGTATCAGGACCACATTGGCGCGGTGTTTGAAACCCCGGCCACGGCCGACGAGGTACGCCGGCAGACAATCGCGGCCAACAAGGCCGGTTTGCGCTTGCAGGCGCACATTGCGCGCTTGCAATCCAATCTTGATGAAACGGCCTACGCGACCTTACTGGCGATACTCGATGACCACCCTGGGCCAATGCTGGATGGCTACCCGGTGGTGTACAGCCAATTGACCGTGCTGGGCGCGGCATTGAGCGATGTGCTGATTATCGGCTCAGCCCCACGCAAGCCTGGAACTACGCTGGTCTTTCCCACGCATTTGCCGGTACCGCCTGCGGGTGAGTACCTGGTACGCGATACGCGCATCATCGTCTACATCCCGGGTGATCCGGCCAGTCCGTTCAAGGAGTACCCGTCACTCAAGGCGTTTGCCCAGGCATTGGCCGTCAAGCTGCGTTCGCCGACTTATCAGCGCTTCTTTGCGGGGTTCTTGCCCCAGGACGAGTCGGCGAACTTTTTCCGCCGCCTCAGGCGTCAGCTCAAGGTGTACCGCTGGAACCCAAGCCCGAAACCGCCTGGGCCCGGCTATAACCCTGACGCGTTCGTCGATGGCCTCTTCGAAGAAGTCTGGAACGACGAACTCGATCTGCACCCCGACGAGACGTTTCACAAGCCCGAGATTTTTTCCACGCTGTATGACCGCCATCTGGAGCGGATCAAGGCGAATGCCAGGTTGCTGGCGGTACCCACCGCCGAGGTCGACCACAAGGCCTGGATTGAGCGGCTCAAGCACTATGCCGAGTGGGGCCTGAACGTGCTGAATGTCGCGGCGTTTTTCGTGCCGGGCCTTGGGGAAGTGATGCTGGCGGTGACCGCCGCCCAACTGACGTACGAGGTGTACCAGGGCGTCGAGGCCTGGCAGGTGGGGGATGCCGATGAGGCCTGGCAGCATTTGGCGTCGGTGTTGCAGAACGTTGTCTTCATGGCAGCGCTGGGTGCGGTGGCGGCCAGGGCTCCGGTGATCAAAGCCAGTGCGTTTGTGGACGGTTTGCACAGGGTCAAGCTGCCTTTTGGTGAACCACGCCTGTGGAACGCCGACCTGAGTGCGTACAAAAGCGCAGTCATGCTGCCTCCCGCTCTTAAGCCAAACGCCCTGGGCCAGTATGAGGTCGGCGGCAAGACTTACATTCGTCTGCAGGGCCAGGTGTATGAAAAGACCTTCGACGCCACGCTCAACCAGTGGCGGATCAAGCACCCCAGCGATCCCAACGCCTACCAGCCGGTGTTGAGCCACAACCACGCGGGCGCCTGGCGCCACCGCTTCGAACGGCCACACACCTGGGATCGTTTGACGTTGTTGCGCCGGATAGGGCCGTCGACCGATGCCTTCAGTGATGCGCAGCTGCTGCAGGTCGCCGAAATCAGCGGTGTCGACGACGACGCTTTGCGCCGGATGCATAGTGATCAAAAGGCGCCGCCTGCACAGTTGGCGGAAACCCTGAAGCAATTTCGGATTGATCGGCAGGTGCATGAACTGATTGACCAGGCGCGCGCGGGGCAGCGCGTGCCGGACAACCGCTACAACTATGTGCCGCCACTGGTCGTCGACATGCCACGTTGGCCGCGCGGGCGCTGTATCGAGGTGTTCGACGGGCCTGGACTCACGGGCAAGTCAAGCCGGTGGGGCACGTCGGTCGGGGGCGTCAAACCGGTGATTCAGGTCACGCACCTGCAAGTGTCCAGCAGCCAACTGCCCGAGCTGATTCTGGCGGCGTTGGATGAGCCGGAAATTACCGGTTTGCTTGGCGGTGAGGGCGCACGGGTGGTCGCTGAGCGGGTCGCGGTGCTCAGGGAGCAGATTGCCGATTTTCTGCAAACCCAGAAGGCGACGATCTTCGACAGCATCGCGCGCGGTACCGAGCCCGTCGTGCCCGCGTTGGAGGGCGTGCGGCGCAGCTTTCGCGGGCTCTCGACCGCAGCGGCGCGCGAGGTATTGGCCAACGCTACGCCAGCTGAACACGTGCACCTGTCGCAGACCAAGCGCCTGCCGCTGAAGATGGCGGAACGGGCCCGGATCCTGTTGCAGCAGGGCCGCTTGAGTCGCGCGTGCGCAGGGCTCTATCTGGAAAGCCTGGCCTCCACCGACAGCGACCGCCTGGCACTGCACGCCCTGGAGCATCTGGCAGGTTGGTCCGACGCGGTGCGCCTTGAAGTGCGAGAGACCGGCGTGGAAGGGCCGTTACTGGACAGTATCGGCAGCGAGACGGCACCGCAGCGCAAATACCTGGTCAAGCATGACAATCAATTTCAGGCCTTCGACGATAACGGCAACGCGTTGAACAGCGTGCCCCGGCACGGACGCAATCTGTTTGCATCCATCCTGTACGCGTTGCCGGACGGCGCGCGCGGTGATTTGGGGCTGCCCCATGTGGGCCAGTCCGGCGAGCTGCAAAAAGCCCTGGCGGAGTACGCAGTGGGGCATCGCGAGACGATGTCCCGTGCCTTGGGCCAGCAGCCGATCAAACCGCGCTTCAAGCGGCTGCAGCCTGGTTACACCGGCTACGTGCTCAGCGGGCGCGGGGCAGGGTTCCCGGTCAACCCGCAATGGGTGGCCAGGGTGCGTGATATCTATCCGCAGATTGACCACCGCTCGGCCATCCAATTTGTCCAGGGGCAGTCACTGGCCGGTCAAACTGATCAGCAAATGCTCAGCCTGCTCAGCAGTCGCCAGAGTGAGCTGGAGCGCTTACAGGGCACGCTGCAACAGTGGGTCGGGGCGAACGAGCCTACAGAGCGTTTTCAGGCCACGGTGGAGCAGTCGCCTGAGCGCATCGTGGCCGAAGGTCTGCGCCTCATGAGGCGTGCGCTGGCCAGTGAGTTGATCAACTGTTGGCGCTCGACGCCCTATCGTGGCGTAGCTGTCAACGAACACCTGGATTTATCGGGCGTCGAAAACCTGCCCCGGCTGGAGGCGGATTTTTCCCATGTGGTCAGGCTGACAGTGAACGCTGCCGATTTGGAGGGGCCCGCCGGTGCGGCGTTGCTCGAGCAATTCCCATCAGTCAGCCGCCTGTCGGTATCACTGGCCGAAGGCAAGGCGCTGCCGCCGGCTATCACAGGCAACACTGCAATCACCGGGTTGCATGTGCACGGCGACAACCTGGCGTACTCGGCGGCACTGCAGCAGCAGTTGAACGGCATGGCGCACCTTGAACACTTGAGCCTAAGAGGGACGATGGAGGGCATCGACGTCAGTGAACTAAAGAAGCTCAAGTCGCTGGACCTCACGTTTTGCCAACTGACCCGTTGGCCGACAGGCGTGCTGGAACTGCCACAGCTGGAAGAATTGAGGCTGTACGGCAACCCGATTGCTAGCGTGCCGGCGCCGTTATTCGTCGGCCACGAGCGCTTATGGCGCAGGTTGAGCATGGGGTGGTCAAACCTCGACCACGCGTCGTTTATGTCGGTGTATCGCAACCTGCTTGAGCATCCGGCTCACTTGGCGGATGTCGAGAGCATGACCGAAATGTACCGCGTAGAGTGTTTGGGCGGGTTATTGAACACGGCCAGAGAGCATTATCCGGTGGGGTTACGGGCGCCGGGAATCTCGGCTCAGGCCATGCTCGATGAAATCGGCACCTTGCGTCAGGCGTACGCTGACCTGGTCCGCGAGCTGGATGAGTGGAAGGTCAAGGCGGTCAGGGTCGAACGCTATGCGGCTGACCGCTACCATCGGGAGGACGTTGCTGACCGGCTATTGGCGTGCTGGCGCAACGGTTTTTTGGAGCGTTTCGCTGATATGCGTGAGATGCCACCGGTGAATAGAGTGCTTAACCTGTCAGGTGGCAGGCTGAACGACCTACCGCATTTACCTGGGGGGGCCTATCCGCACATCCGCAGTTTGAACCTCCGCGGACTGAGTCTGACCGAGCCTGAACTCAGCACGTTTTTGCGCAAATTCCCCCAGGTCGAACGTCTCGATTTATCCCGGATGCGGTTGGATGATCTGCCGTCGGCGATTGAAGGCATGAGGCAGCTTAAAGAGTTAGAGCTGCAGGGCAATTATTTGACCGTCAACCCCGGTATGCAGGTTCGCCTGAATCAACTGACTGCCCTTGAGCGCCTCGACATGAGCCGAAACCGCCTTGGCACACTGGACGTCAGTGCTCTGCGAGCGCTCCAATCGCTGAACGTGAGTGCCACCGCTATCGTTGAATGGCCAAGCGGGGTGCTCGACTTACCGCACCTGCAACACCTGAGTCTGGGCCGCAGTGGCATCACCACTGTGCCTGAGGTGGTACAACCCCACCAAGTGCGGCTTGTGGCCACGGCTAATTTGCGAGGCTGCCCATTGACCGACACCGCCTTTGTACGGCGCGACGAGATTATCGCGCGCTTCCGGGCGGGGCAGGGGTCGTCAGCGAATGCCCACTTGTTACAGACACGAACAAATTGGGGTGAAAGGGAATATTACCCAGCGTCTGACGACGAGCTTCGCGCCTCGAGCGTGTTACCTCAGCTTTCATCCGAGCCGCTTGAGGGTGAGCCGCCATTGAGCGCCCCGGCAAGGTTGCGCCTGCTGGACCCGACAATGGGCGAAAGGGAAGCGCAGCAGATCGTCGACCATTTGCTGAGCCAGCACTTCACGCCGCTGCAAATCGACGCACGCATCTCGGCGTGGCGCCAGGAGTACCAGGCATTCAGAAGCGCGCTCAACACTTGGATCGATATCAAGCCTTTCCAGTTGCTCGACGAAAGGGTAACGCCGACGTTGCGGCGAAGGGCTGCCGACGCGATTCTGAGTGTATGGCGCCAAGAAAACCTGGCGCAAATGCCTGCGCGGGAACTCACCCTGGATTTGTCGCGGGCGCATGTGGGCGATTTGCCCGCGTTGCCCGCAACACTGGAACAGGTCACGTCCCTGAGCTTGAACATGGCCAGGATCAGTGAGCAGGGCTCCAATGATTTTCTCAAGGCGTTCCCCAATCTGCGCCACCTTGACCTGGGCGGTAATGGGCTCGATCAGTTGCCCGAGGCGGTCAGCAGCCTGCAACACTTGGTCCAACTGGATGTTTCCAATAACTACCTGACCCACACGCCGGCGTTGCAACAAGGGCTGGGCAGCCTGCCCGAACTGCAACGACTCAATCTGGGCTGGAACAGCCTGGAAGGCTTGGATTTCAGTGCATTTACCCGGCTGGAGTCCTTGGATTTGCGTAGCAATCAATTGACTCAATGGCCCCACGGCGTCCTTCAGGCCCCGGAACTCAAGTACCTGGACCTGCGCAACAACCAGTTGACGAGCATCCCCGAAGAAGCCCTGCAAGGTCATGACCCGTTGATGCGTGGCACCGACTTGCGGGACAACCTGCTGTCCCGTGAAACCATGGCGCAGATCTACGACTACTGGCGGGACACTCACATCAACTTTCGCTTCACCTCGCGTGAGCTTGAGCGTGGTTTCGAGGGCGCGGATACCGAGACGACCTCGTATGAAGTGAGTGAAGCCGACAGTGACAGTGAGCCTGAGGACGTGACCGAGCAAGAGGCCCATCAGCTCGACCGCTGGCTTGGCAGCGCTGAAACCGATGCGCCTCAAAAACAGCTTATTTGGCGGGCACTCAAGGCTCGTGAAGGCCACCAACACTTCTTCAGTGTCATTGCCGAACTCAAGGAAACCCGTGACTTCACCACTGATCGGCGTGGGCTCACCGCACGCGTGTGGCGATTGCTGGAGGCTGCCCACAGCGACGACGCGCTCCGGGAGTTGCTGTTTGCCCAAGCGAATGCGGATTACACCTGCGGTGACGGGCGGATGCTCAACTTTACCGACCTGACCCTCAAGGCGTTGGAGTTCAATGCTTTGAAAAACGTCGAAGCCGGGCAGGAAGGGCCCGTACTGCTGCGACTGGGTAAAGGGTTGTTTCGTCTGGATAAAGTCGAGGCATTGGCCCGTGAGGTCATTCGGCGCAAGCCGCGAATCGACCCGGCGGAGATTCGCATGGCTTACCGTGTCGGTCTGGCCGAGCGTCTGCAATTACCCGAGCAGCCGCGGGGGATGTTGTATGTCGGGGCGTCCGGCGTGACGCCGGCAGACCTCGATGTCATGTTCGCCCAGGTGACCCAGGCGGAGCAGGGTGAAGAGCTGCTCCAGGACCTGATAACGCGTGGGTTTTGGTCGGACCACCTGAAGATCAAATACCGCAGCCGGTTCGTCGCGCTGCAAGCCCGTCGAGAGGCGGAGCATGTGCGCCTGGAAAATCTGTATCCCGACTTTGGCGAGCGCTATCGGGAGGCCTTGATCCATTGCGACCTGGAACTTCAAATTGAAGCCGTCAACCTCACACTTGAATTGACCAGGCTGGAACGAACCGAGATCGGCCAGTAAAGCCCTAAAGGCTCAGCGGCTTGCCGGCAGCGACGGCCTAAACATCTACCGCCTTGCCGGCAGGTGGCGGTGATTTCCTGATGCCTCTCTATGAAGCATCAGGAATAACCCCATGCCAACACCTTCCAAGGGGCTTCATGTCCCATTTATCAAGAGCCGCCTGCCTGACTGGACGCGGCATTTGCATGGCGCTCATCTGCAAGCCATGACCAGGGCGCGTGATCCCGCCCAACGGTTTATCAAGGCCCACCCGGCCGTTTTCGCCCAGGCCTCCTCGGTGCTGCGTCAAGGGTTGCTCGACAGCCAGATGCAAAGCACCACCTCAAGCCAGCAATTGGCCAAGACCCTCAAGGATTTCCAAGGCATCACCGAATTCTGCAAGCCGCTGCTGGCGCAGGCCTTGCGCAACACATTCGGGCAAGCGCCTGATCCGGTGGCAACCCATCTGTTTCATCTGCGCGCGCCGAACACCGTCGACCAGCAATCGCTGTTACAAGCAGCACTGCGCAACTTCGAGGCCGATGAGCCCTTTGACGAAGTCTCCCTGCAGGAGACCAGCGCACTCGCCCCCGAGGGCTCGCTGGAGATGCACCTCTATGATGAGACCAGGACTTACCCGTTCGGCAAAACCCGCTACAGCATTCGCGATAAGTTATCGATCAAACCCGCGGCGTTCGCCAGCCTGTGCCGGGAACTGGACCTGGGCAGGCAATACCAGGAGCACCTGAGCCAGGTGTTCGAGGCGCCGGACAACGCTGCCACCGTACGCCAACACACGATCATGGCAAACAAGGACCGCTTGCGCGTGCAGGCCCACATTGCGCGGATGACGTCGACCATTGATGAAGCGGCCTTTACCCTGCTGTTGGCGGTGTTGGAGGGCAAGGGCCAAGCCAAGCTTGATGGCAAGCCGGTCGCGTTCAGTCGCTTGGAGGTGCTGGGTTCAGCATTGAGCGATGTGCTGATAATCGGGGCAAGCTCCCGCCGAACCAGAGCGCTCCTCAAAAAACCCTGGCTTAATCTATTACCCGGCAGTGGTCTGGTCCAAGAGTCGACACCTCCCGAGACGCGCTTCATTGTGTACATCCCCGGAGATCCGGTCAGTCCCGTCAAGGAATACGCCACGGCCAGCGAATTCTCCAAGGACCTGGCGATCAAGCTGCGATCTCCCCAGTATCAGCATTTTTTCTCAGGCTTTGTGCCTCAGGATGAATCGGCACAGTTTTTCCGCCGGCTCAAAAGCCAACTCAAGGTCTATCGCTGGAACCCGCACCCGGTCTACCCGGGCTCCTCTTACAATCCCGGCGCCTATGCCGGCGGGATTTATGAGGAAGTCTGGAACGAAGCGCTGAACCTGGGGATGGAGGAGGACTTCATCGACGGTGAAGTGTTCGACGCGCGCTATGACTTTCATCTCGCCAGGATAAAATCCAACGCCAAATTGCTGGCCATACCGACCGCCGATGTTGACCACAAGGCCTGGATCGAGCGGCTCAAGCACTACGCCGAATGGGGCTTCAACGTACTCAACGTGGCGGCGTTCTTTGTGCCTGGGTTGGGTGAGGTGATGCTGGCTGTCACGGCTGTGCAACTGAGCTACGAGGTGTACCAAGGCGTGCAGTCGTGGCGGCATGGCGACGCCGAGGAGGCGTGGGCGCACCTTAAATCGGTGATGGCGAACGTCGCCTTCATGGCGGCATTGGGCGCGGTGGCGGGTAAAGCGCCGCCCATCGTGCCGTCGAGGTTCGTCAATGGCATGACCAAGGTCGCACTGCCGTTCGGCAAGCTGCGCTTGTGGCATCCAGACCTGGCGACCTACAAAAGCAGCGTCTCCCTTGAGGGCCTCACCCCCAATGCCTTGGGGCAATTTGAAGTGGGGGGCAAGACTTACGTCAATATTGACGGCAACGTCTATGAAAAGACCTTCGACCCAACACTCGACCAGTGGGCAATCAAGCATCCGACCGACGCGGATGCCTACCAGCCGATGCTGCAGCACAACGGTCACGGCGCCTGGCGCCACACCTTGGAACGTCCGCTGGAATGGAACCGCACCGCGTTGTTGCGGCGAACAGGGCCGCACATGGAGCGTTTTTCCGATGCGCAACTGGAGCAGATCGCCGATGCCAGTGGGGTCAGTGACGATGAGCTGCGAGCGTTACACGTCGATCACCACGCACCGCCGCCGGTGTTGTCGGAGATGGTCCGGGTGTTTGAAGTGGATCAGCAAGCAGACGAGGTGATCGGGCAGATTCGCCAAGGCGCGTGCCTGGAGGGCCATTGCCAATTCATGGTGCCGCTGGCCGTGGAAATGCCGAGCTGGCCGGCTGAAGAAGTCGTCGAGGTATTTAACGGTCCTGGGCTGGCGGGGGACTCGCAGCGATTTGGTTCGGTTTCGGCGCCCAGCCATACAAGGCCGACCATCAAGATCACCCAGGCCGAAGTCGATGCCGGGAAGCTGCCGGAGCGCGTATTGGCAGGCCTCGACGAAGCGCGCACCCGGCAACTGTTGGGCAGCGAAAGTGCGAAAGAAGGCGTAGATCGAACGCAGCTGTTCAGGGACCGTTTGGCCGACCGGGCTCAGCTCAGAAAACAGGCCTTGGTAAAAAACCTGATGAGTCGACAAGTCTCTCCCGATGTCGATACCCAGGCACTTCAGCGCAGTTTCCCATCCTTGTCGCCGGAAGCGGCGGGGCAGGTACTGGGCGGTGCGAGTGCCGAGGAGTTGAGCCAGCTCCGCAGCACCGGTCGCATTCCCCTGCGGTTGGCAAAAGAAATTCGTGTTCACCTGCATCAAGGCAGCTTGAGTCGGGCGCTAGCCGGTTTGTACCTGGAGAGCATGGCGTCGTCGGCCAGTGACCGGTTGGCGCTGCACACCCTGGAACGCTTGCCCGGCTGGTCGGCGGACATCCGCGTCGAAGTGCGTGCCCGCGGCCTTAAAGGGCCGCTGGTAGACAGCATTGGCCGCGAGCAGGCGCCGACGCGCTTTTATTTGCTCTGGAACGAGGACGCCTTCCGTGCCTTCGATAGCGAAGGGCGTGCGTTGAACAGTGTGCCCAAGGCCGGCCGGAATCTGTTCGAATCGCTGGTGGAAGTGCTGCCCGATACCTTGCGCGATGCATTGCAGGGGCATCCGGGCGAGGCGTTACACAAACAGGTGACCGACTATGCACGCAGCCACCGCGATGACATGTCCCGCATCCTCAAGCGCGAACCGCTCAAGGACGTGGCCGGGCGATTGGTACGTACAGCCTCTGGCCGGATTGGCTACGCTGCCAGCGGTGATGTCGCGGGCTTTGCTGATGAGCCGCTGATCGCCAGGGTGCGCAGTGTTTATCCTAATGTGTCTGATGAACAGGCCTTACAGTTCATCAGGGAGCGCATGAGTGCGGGGGACTCCGAACAGCAGGTTTTCCACCTGTTGGAAAACCGCCGCAGGGAGTTTGTTGAGCTCTGCAGGGTGCTGCTGACCTGGGCCCATGCTGACGCACAAGGGGCCCTGGGGCTGCGCAGAAATTTTTATGCCGCGCAGATCCTCCGGTGCTGGCGAAACGGCTTGCGGCGCGGGCAGGCAGCGGTTTTCGAGCTTGATCTACTGGGCGCAGAGGCGTTGCCGCAGTGGGCGGCCGACTTCTCGCATGTGCGCAAGCTGCGGATAAACAGCACCCAACTCCTCGACGGCACGTTGAGGCAAGCGTTTCCCGCGCTGGAAAGCCTCGATCTTCAACTCGTTGCTGCGGACATGCCCGCCCTGGCGGGTGAGTTGTCCACGCTGGACACCCTCACCGAGCTAAAGCTGGAGGCCGCAGAGTACTCGCCAGACCTGGTGCAAGCGCTGCAGGGGATGACTCAACTGAAGAAGTTACACCTGACCGGTCAACTTCCAGCCTTGGATTACAGTGTGTTGACGAACTTGCGGGACTTGACCCTGGCGGGGCCGTCGAATCAATGGCCGACGGGGCTTCTCGCGCATGCAGACTTGGCGTCGTTGGACCTGTCAGGCCTGGATATCCCCTCGCTGCCCGATGCGCTGTTCAGTGGGCACGAGGCGTTATGGCGCAGCCTGCGCTTGAACTGGGGGGCGCTGGAGCCACGTGCCTTCAGGCGGGCGTTTGACTACGTGCACGAAAACCCGGCTCATCTGGTGGATGAGTCGCAGATGGTCACGCAGTACTGTCTCCAGCGCCTTCGCACGTTGAATAGTCAGGACCGAGGGATGGCAGGCAACGCCTTGCAAGCGTTCAAGCAGGACGGACTGGCGGGGCGCGCGCTGCTGGATCATGTCGAGGCATTGCTTGAGCGCTATCGCGTCACGGACGAGGCGTTGGTGACGTGGCAGGAGTCGCCCGTGCGCGTCGATGGCGGGGAAATGTTCGTCAGACAACGTCGGGTGCTGGCCGATAGGATTCGCAAATGCCGGCGTGATGCGCTGGCTGCCCGGTATGGGTCGCGCGAGCCGGTGGCTGGCCCGTCTCGTATCGGTGCGCAGACACTGCGCACAGTGTTGGACCGTGAGTACTCGGGTCTGGGGCGCGAGCCGTTGAACGAGGTATTGGACCTGACGAACTATGGCGCGCCAGGTGATCTGCCGGCGCTGGGGGATGAGGTATTTCCCCAGATCCGTCACTTGATCCTGTCGGATGCAAAGCTATCCGCAACGCAGGTCGATGACTTCCTGCGCAGCTTTCCTGAGCTGCGGGTGCTCAACCTGAGTGGCAATAAACTGACGGAGCTGCCACGGGCCCTTGAGACGTTGGGGCAACTGAGCGAACTGAATCTGGCGGGGAATGAACTGACGATCACCGCGTCAATGCAGGCGCGGTTGAACCGGCTGACCTCCTTGCAGAGGCTCGACCTATCGAGGAACCGAGTCGGCAACCTGACCGTCAGCTCGCTCAGGGACCTGGTGTCGCTGAACCTGGGGCAGACCCAGGTTCGGGCCTGGCCGGAAGGTGTGCTAACCCTGCCAAAGCTGGGTTTTCTGGATTTGAGTCACAGCGCTATTACGGAGATTCCCGATGCTGCGCTGGTTGGCCACGATGTCCTGCTGGCGGGTACCTCGTTGCGGGGTTGCCGGTTGAGCCCGCAAGCGATGAGCAAGGCGCAGACATTCGCTAACCGCACCGCGCCTGGGTCGCCCTTGGCAACAATGTATGCCAGGCCATTCGGTATTGAGCGCACTGTGTTGGCCGCAGGGAGAACCGGAGGTGATCCGATGTATTTCCCGATAGAGGCGTCGGAGCAACCGGACTTGTTGTTGCCGCTGCCGCTGGACGCCGCGGGTGGGGGAGCCCTGACATCGGCCGAACAGCTGCAACGCCTGGATCCGCAGTTGAGCGCGGCGCACGCCATTGAGCGAATAGACGCCTGGCTGGAACAGGGCGTGAGTGCCACGCAAATTGAAACCACGCTGCGCCAGTGGCAGCAACAGCAGGCGCACATGATCGAGCGCTTTAATGCCTGGATCGATACGCCTGCTGTTCGCACCCGCATCGGGTGGGTGAACGCGGTTGACCGCCGCCGCGCCGCTGACCAGCTTCTGACGTGCTGGCGCGAAACACTGCGCGAGGTGCATGCCCCGCAGGACATCCCTAACGACTATGCGCTGGATTTGAGCGGCTTGATCCTTGGCGACTTGCCGGCACTGCCGGTCACGCTCAACCATGTCGGTGCGCTGGACCTGAGCAACGTCAGGCTAACGAGCGCTTCGGACGAGTTTCTGCGCGCATTTCCACGATTGAACAGCCTGACGTTGAATGGCAACGGGCTGGGCGCATTGCCGGAGGCGGTAACGCAGTGTGAACGCCTTGTTCGGTTGAGCGCCAGCCAGAACGGTTTTCTTGACGCAGCACGGTTGCAGCGCCAGTTGCGTGCTTTGCCCCTGTTGCAGGTGCTGGACCTGGAAGGCAATCGTCTGCCTGACTTTGATGTCACCGGCCTTGACCGGTTGCAAAGCCTTAATCTGAGTGGCAACCGACTCAGCGATTGGCCGGTGGGCGTGCTGCAGTCACCCCAACTGACTCGCCTGGACTTGCGGAGTAATTTGGAAATACAGCGGATTCCGCTCGACGCCTTTCTGCCCGAGCATGCCGGTTTGATGGCGGGCACGGACTTGTCCGATAACCTGTTGCTGGAGGAAGAGTTCATACGCTTGCGTGAATATGAACGCGAAACCGGGCGCGGGCTTGGGTTTACCGCACGGGAAATGGACGAAATGTTAGCGGGTTTCGGGCCAGAAGCCGACGACGAGCACTTTGACGCTCACCCTGATCTCGAGACGCCGGAGGCGCAAAAAGCCCGATGGTTCGACGGCGTGGCCGCCGACTCGGAAAAGCACCAGATATGGCGCGAAGTGTTGGCCCAGGACACCACGCAGGATTTCTCGAACATGTTGGCGCAACTTCAGCACACCAGTGATTTTCAGCAGGACCGCGTCAGGCTGACAGAGCGGGTTTGGGACGTTCTGGAGGCTGCGCACAGCGACCAGGCGTTGAGCGAACGCCTGATGCTCATTGCACGGACCTCAAGGAATAAGGCGACCTGTGGTGATGGTCGAATACTGTTGTTCAACGATGTGGAAGTCGGGGTCTATGAGTTCAATGCCCTTCGTCGCATGGATCCCTCCGATAAGGGCCGCACGTTACTGAGGCTTTCCAGGCGTCTGTTTCGCCTGGGGGAGGTTGAGGCGCTGGCGAGAAAGCGCATTCAGCGCTTCCCTGGCACGGACCCGGCGGAGATCCGCCTGGCGTATCGAACCGGGTTGGCGCAACGCCTGGATCTCCCCACGCAGCCCTCTACCATGCTCTACCGCGGCGTGTCAGGGGTACAGGCTGCTGACTTGGACGTGGCCTACGCCAGCGTGATAGCCGAGGAACAGACCCCGGCGTTTATCGAGCAACTGATCACGCGTGACTACTGGAAGAGTTATCTGCAGGAAAAATACCCAACCGAGTTCGCTAAGGTGCAACAGACGCTGGCCGACCAATCGGAGACTCTGGAAGAGCAGTATCCTGACATCAATCCAGCGTATCTCGAGCAAGTCGATGCGTTGCAAAAAGCCAATGAGGTTGAGCTACGCGGGTTGAGAAGAGAACTCTCCACCCGCGAAATCGCCGAACTGGGCAACTAGCCTGGCAAGCGCCTGGCTGATCAGTTGTCATACCCCAGGTTCGGTGCCAGCCACCGCTCGCTCACGCTCAGGTCCTGGCCTTTGCGGGCGGTGTAGCTCGCCACCTGGTCCTTGTCGACCTTGCCCACGGCAAAGTACTGCGCCTGTGGGTGGGCGAAGTACCAGCCACTGACCGCCGCTGCCGGGAACATTGCGTAGTGCTCGGTGAGGAACACGCCGCTGCGGCCCGCCTGCATTTCGCGGGCTTCAGGGTCCAGCAGTTGAAACAGCTGGGCTTTCTCGGTGTGGTCCGGGCACGCCGGGTAGCCGGGCGCAGGGCGGATACCGCTGTACTGCTCCTTGATCAGCGCCTCGTTATCCAGTTGCTCGTCCTTGGCGTAGCCCCAGTGCTCTTTACGCACTTGCTGGTGCAGCCACTCGGCGCAGGCTTCGGCCAGACGGTCGGCAAGGGCCTTGACCATGATCGAGTTGTAGTCGTCGCCAGCGTCCTGATAAGCCTTGGCCACCTCTTCGGCGCCGATGCCGGCGGTGGTGATGAAGCCACCGATGTAGTCGGTCACACCGCTGTCTTTTGGTGCTACGAAGTCAGCCAGGGAGAAGTTCGGCTTGCCGTCGGTCTTGATGATCTGCTGGCGCAGGTGGTGCAGCTTGGCAATCGGCTGGCCATCGTCACCGTAGACTTCCAGGTCATCGTCCTGCACCTGGTTGGTCGGCCAGAAGCCGAACACGGCGCGGGCGCTGATGAGTTTTTCGTCAATCAGCTTGTTGAGCATTTCCTGGGCGTCGGCATACAGCGCGGTAGCGGCTTCGCCGACCACTTCGTCTTCGAGGATGCGCGGGAATTTACCGGCCAGGTCCCAGGAGATGAAGAACGGCGTCCAGTCGATGTACTCGGCCAGTACCTTGAGATCGATATTGTCCAGCACCTTGGCGCCGGTAAAGGTCGGCACCACCGGGGTGTAGGTGCTCCAGTCGAACTGCGGCTTCTTGGCGATGGCCGCCGGGTAACTCAGGCGCTCAGTACGCGCGCTGCGGTTGGACGTCCGTTCACGCACGTCGATGTATTCCAGGCGGGTCTTCTCGACGAAGCCGGCCTTGAGTTCCTTGGACAGCAGCTGCGTCGCCACACCCACGGCGCGCGAGGCGTCGGTGACGTAGATCACTGCATCGTTGCTGTACTTGGGCTCGATCTTCACCGCCGTGTGCGCCTTGGAGGTGGTGGCGCCACCGATCATCAGCGGCAGGTGGAAGTCCTGGCGCTGCATCTCGCGGGCCACATGCACCATTTCGTCCAGGGACGGCGTAATCAGGCCGGACAGGCCGATGATGTCGCACTTCTGCTCCTTGGCCACCTGCAGGATCTTCTCTGCGGGCACCATCACGCCCAGGTCGACGATGTCATAACCGTTGCAACCGAGCACCACGCCGACGATGTTCTTGCCGATGTCGTGCACGTCGCCTTTCACGGTGGCCATGAGGATCTTGCCCTTGGCTTCCGGCTTGTCGCCTTTTTCCAGCTCGATGAACGGGATCAAGTGGGCCACGGCCTGTTTCATCACGCGGGCGGATTTCACCACCTGGGGCAAGAACATTTTGCCGGCGCCGAACAGGTCGCCGACGATGTTCATGCCGGACATCAGCGGGCCTTCGATCACCTCAATCGGACGCGCGAACGACTGTCGGGACTCTTCGGTGTCTTCAACAATGTGGGTGGTGATGCCCTTGACCAGCGCATGTTCCAGGCGCTTGTTCACTGGCCAGCCACGCCATTCCTCAGTCTCGGCTTCCTTGACGCTGCCGTCGCCTTTGTACTTGTCGGCAATGGCGAGGAGGGCATCGGTGCCTTCCGGGGTACGGTTGAGCACCACGTCTTCCACCGCATCGCGCAGTTCGGCCGGGATCTGGTCGTAGATCTCCAGTTGGCCGGCGTTGACGATGCCCATGGTCAGGCCGTTGCGGATTGCGTAGAGCAGGAACACCGAGTGGATCGCCTCGCGCACCGGGTTGTTGCCACGGAACGAGAACGACACGTTGGACACGCCGCCGGAGGTCAGCGCATACGGCAATTCGTCACGGATATAGGCGCAGGCATTGATGAAATCGACCGCGTAGTTGTTGTGCTCTTCGATACCGGTGGCGACCGCGAAGATGTTCGGGTCGAAGATGATGTCTTCCGGCGGGAAGCCGACTTCATTCACCAGGATGTCGTAGGAGCGTTTGCAGATCTCTTTCTTGCGCGCTTCGGTGTCGGCCTGGCCGGCTTCGTCGAACGCCATCACCACCACGGCGGCGCCGTAGCGCTTGCACAGCTTGGCATGGTGAATGAACTGCTCGACGCCTTCCTTCATGCTGATGGAGTTGACGATGCCCTTGCCCTGGATGCACTTGAGGCCGGCTTCGATCACTTCCCACTTGGAGGAGTCGATCATGATCGGGACGCGGGAGATGTCCGGCTCGCCGGCAATCAGATTGAGGAAGGTCACCATGGCCTTCTTCGAATCAAGCATGCCCTCGTCCATGTTGATGTCGATCACCTGGGCGCCGGCTTCCACCTGCTGCAGGGCGACTTCGAGGGCTTCGGTGTAGTTGTCTTCACGGATCAGGCGGGCAAAACGCGCCGAACCGGTGATATTGGTGCGCTCGCCGACGTTGACGAACAGTGAGCTGCGATCAATGGTGAACGGCTCCAGGCCCGACAGGCGGCAGGCCTTGGGAATGTCCGGGATCACACGCGGCGCATACCCGGCCACGGCCTTGGCGATGGCCTCGATGTGGCCCGGCGTGGTGCCGCAGCAGCCGCCGACGATGTTGAGGAAGCCGCTCTGGGCGAATTCTTCGATGACCTTGGCGGTTTCCGACGGCAATTCATCGTACTCGCCGAATTCGTTCGGCAGGCCGGCGTTCGGGTGTGCGGAAACGTGGGTGCTGGCCTTGTTCGACAACTCTTCCAGGTACGGACGCAGTTCGCTGGCGCCCAAGGCGCAGTTCAGGCCCACCGAAATCGGCTTGGCATGGGCCACGGAGTTCCAAAACGCTTCGGTGGTCTGGCCCGACAGGGTACGGCCGGAGGCGTCGGTGATGGTGCCGGAGATCATGATCGGCAGTTCGATATTCAATGTTTCGAACACGCCTTGCACGGCGAAGATCGCGGCCTTGGCGTTGAGGGTGTCGAAGATGGTCTCGATCAGAATCAGGTCGGCGCCGCCTTCGATCAGGCCTTGGGTGGCCTCGGTGTAGTTTTCCACCAGTTCATCGAAGGTCACGTTGCGGTAGCCGGGGTTGTTCACGTCCGGTGACAACGAGCAGGTGCGGCTGGTCGGGCCGAGCACGCCGGCGACGAAGCGCGGCTTGGCCGGGTTCTCGAGGGTCTTGGCGTCGGCGATCTTGCGCGCCAGGCGTGCGCCTTCTACGTTCAGTTCGTAGGCCAGTTCTTCCATGCCGTAGTCGGCCATGGAAATGCGGGTGGCGTTGAAGGTGTTGGTTTCGAGGATGTCAGCACCGGCATCCAGGTAGGCTTTTTCGATACCGCCGATCACGTCCGGACGTGTGATCACCAGCAGGTCGTTGTTACCCTTGACGTCGCTTGGCCAGTCGGCGAAGCGTTTGCCACGGTAATCCTGCTCCTCCAGCTTGTAGCTCTGGATCATCGTGCCCATACCGCCGTCGAGGATCAGGATACGTTCCTTGAGGGCTTGATGAAGGGCTTGCAGACGAACGCTACGATCGGACATGGGACTACTCTGGTCAGGCATTACGGAGGGCGTGGATCATAGCAAACCTGTGCCGATTTGCGGCATGTCCAGGTTTTGCATGAATATCGTTCAAGTTGGTGGCCTGTCGACATCGGTAGAATCACGGCAATTTTTCAGCGCACGCATTGAATCGGGACCGGATACATGTCACTTCGCCTCATCACCAGCGCCGTCCTGGCACTGGTCGCCTGCATTGCACAGGCCGACGGACCCGCCCCGGCGATTTCGTACACCCGCGACATTCAACCGATTTTTACCGAGAAATGCGTGGCCTGCCATGCCTGCTACGACTCCGCCTGCCAACTCAACCTGGGCAGTGCCGAGGGGGCGGTGCGCGGAGCGAGCAAAATGCCGGTCTACGATGGCGAACGCAGCCAGGCCGCCCCGACCACCCGGTTGTTCTATGACGCCTTTGGCAAGCAAGCCTGGCAGCAGAAGGGCTTCTACTCGGTGCTGGACGCCCAGGGCAGCCAGGCCGCCTTGATGGCGCGCATGCTGGCGTTGGGCCATAACGCCCCGCTGGCGCCCAATGCCAAGCTGCCGGATGACATCGTGCTGGGCCTGAACCGCGAAAACCTGTGCGCCATGCCCGGCGAGTTCAATGCCTACGCCGGTGCCCATCCCAAGGAAGGCATGCCGCTGGCGGTCACCGGCCTGACCGACCAGCAATACCAGACCCTGCAACGCTGGCTGGCTTCCGGCGCGCCGATTGATGAGCAAGGCCTGGCGCCAAGCGCCAAGGAAGCCCTGCAGGTGCAACAGTGGGAGAACCTGTTCAACCAGCCCGGCGCCCGCGAAAGCCTCGTGGCGCGCTGGTTGTTCGAGCATTTGTTCCTCGCCCATATCTACTTTGAGAACGGCGAGCCGGGGCATTTCTTCCAGTGGGTGCGTTCGCGCACGCCGAGCGGTCAACCGATCGACCTGATTGCCACCCGACGCCCTAATGATGACCCCGGCACCCGTGTGTATTACCGCCTGTGGCCGGTGCAGGGCGTGATCGTGCATAAAACCCACATCACATACCCGTTCAGTGCCGAGAAGATGGCGCGCATCAAGGCGTTGTTCTACGCCGATAACTGGCAGGTCAACGCCTTGCCGGGCTACGGCCCGGGCCGGCGCGCCAACCCGTTCGAAACCTTCGAAGCCATCCCGGCCAAGGCGCGCTACCAGTTCATGCTGGATAACGCCGAATACTTCGTACGCACCTTTATTCGCGGGCCGGTGTGCCGTGGGCAGATCGCCACGGACGTGATCCGCGACAACTTCTGGACGCTGTTCCAGGACCCGGACCACGACTTGTACATCACTGATGCGCGCTATCGCGGCCAGGCCACGCCATTGCTGGCCATGCCTGGGCAGAACGATGACGTCGGCAGTGTACTCAGCCTATGGCTGGCCTACCGTGACAAACGCAATGAGTACGAGGCCCTGCGCCGTGACAGCTACGCCGACCTGCCGCCGCCGAGTTGGTCGAGCCTGTGGGCGGGCAATGACAATGCCTTGCTGAGCATCTTCCGCCACTTCGACAGTGCCTCGGTGACCAAAGGCCTGATCGGCGAAGTGCCGCAGACGATGTGGCTGTTCGACTACCCGCTGCTGGAGCGTACGTATTACCAGTTGGCGGTAAATTTCGATGTGTTCGGCAATGTGTCGCACCAGGCCCAGACGCGGTTGTACTTCGACTTGATCCGCAATGGCGCTGAGCAGAACTTCCTGCGCCTGATGCCGGCTGATTCCCGTGATGGCTTTATGGATGACTGGTACCAGAACAGCGGGAAGCTCAAGTTGTGGCTGGATTACGAGGCAATTGATGACGATAAGCCCACCGGCTTGCATCTGGATGAAAAAGACCCGAAGCGCGATTTTGCCAAGCAGTTGCTTAGCCGTTATGGCGATTTGAACGCCAGTCCGGATCCGATCAACCGTTGCAGGGGTGCGTATTGTTCCCGGGACGGTGTTGATCCGGCCTTACAGGATGCGGAGCAGGCGCTTAGCCGCTTGACGTCGCGCCCGGCCGCCGGGCTCAAGGTTATCGACCAACTGCCCGAGGCCACGATGCTGCGTGTCGAGACGGCCGGCGGCAAGCGCGTGGTCTACAGCATGCTGCGCAACCGGGCCCACAGTAACGTGGCGTTTCTGCTGGGGGAGGCGTATCGCTACCAACCGGGCCTGGACACGTTGACCCTCTATCCGGGCGTGCTCAGCAGCTACCCGAACTTCATGTTCAACATTCCGGCTCAGGAAGTGCCGGAGTTTGTTGCGCAGATGGAGCAGGCTCACGATGCCAAGCGGTTTGAGAAGATTGTGGATCGGTGGGGTGTGCGGCGTAGTCATCCGTTTTTTTGGCAATATTTCCATGATTTGTCGCGGTACATCCGTGAGACCACGCCAGTGGAAGAGGGGGTGTTGGATATGAATCGGTATGAGAATTTGTGAGGGGGCAGGGGCATATCCGTTATTTGAAAAGTAACCAAAGGCTCTTGCCCCAACGCTCGGTGTGCCCGTAATCCGACATTGATTTGGGCGGCTAAGATCAAAAGCGCGGCGGCATTGAAGCCGAGCAATGTTGTGTGTGCCGTACTCGGTTAAAAGTGTGGGAGGGGGCTTGCCCCCGATAGCAGTGGGACAGCTATAGAGGCATCAACTGACACACCGCCATCGGCAGCAAGCCCCCTCCCACAGTTTGATCGCCATGCATCAGGTGGATATCAGCCTGCTTTTGATCTTAGGCGCCCGTTAAACACAAATAACAGCTAGGCACACCCATCAAAAAACCCACTATCCCGACAAAAACACTAGGACTTTGTACCTGCGTAATATTTTGGCGTAAACTGCCGGCAAGCCTGTGAGGAGTTTCCATGACTGCCATAACCATTACCGACGCCGCCCACGATTACCTGGCTGACCTGCTGTCCAAGCAGAACACCCCAGGTATCGGCATCCGCGTCTTTATCACCCAGCCCGGCACCCAATACGCTGAAACGTGCATTGCCTACTGCAAGCCAGGGGAAGAGAAACCTGAAGACACCGCCCTGGGGCTCAAAAGCTTCACCGCGTACATCGACGCCTTCAGCGAAGCCTTCCTCGACGACGCCGTGGTCGACTACGCCACCGACCGTATGGGTGGCCAGTTGACCATCAAGGCGCCAAACGCCAAGGTGCCGAACGTCAACGCCGACAGCCCGGTCAACGAGCGCATCAACTACTACCTGCAAACCGAGATCAACCCTGGGCTGGCCAGCCATGGGGGTCAGGTCAGCCTGATCGACGTGGTCGATGACGGTATCGCCGTGCTCAAGTTCGGTGGCGGCTGCCAGGGCTGCGGTCAGGCGGATGTAACCTTGCGTGAAGGCATCGAGCGCACCTTGCTCGAGCGTATTCCGGAGCTCAAGGGGGTCCGTGACGTGACCGACCACACGCAGAAAGAAAACGCCTACTACTGAGTAAGGTGTTCACTGCGGACAGAAAAAACGGCGCCCCGTGAGCGCCGTTTTTTTATGCTTAAAATTCAATGGATTGCGTTAACTACCTAACAAAAAAGATTAATTGTTGGGGCAAGCCTGCTCTTGCATTTTTATTTTAATTTATTCATTTAAATCAGCTGGTTGCGATTAAAAGTGCATGTTGATTGTCATGGTCGGTACAAATGCGCATGCCCGGCCCGGTACAGCGACGACTCGCTGAAACTGTCACTTGCCAACACCTGGCCCACCACGATCAGCGCCGTGCGCCGAAACCCTTTCGCCGCCACCTTCCCGGCAATGTCACTCAGCGTGCCCACCGCCCAATCCTGGTCCGGCCAAGTCGCCCGGTGCACCACCGCAATCGGGCAATCGGCGCCATAGTGTGGCAACAGTTCGGCGACGATCTTTTCCAGGTGGTTGACCCCCAGGTGAATCGCCATGGTGGTGCCATGTCGCGCCAGGCTGTCGAAGTCTTCACCGGCGGGCATCCTGGTTTTATCGGCGTAGCGGGTCAGGATCACGCTCTGGGCGATGTCGGGCAGGGTCAGTTCCGTTTCCAACAACGCCGCACACGCGGCGACTGCGGTCACGCCGGGGATGATCTGGAACGGGATACCCCACTCGCGCAAATGGCGGATCTGTTCGCCAATCGCCCCATACAGGCTCGGGTCGCCGGAGTGCACGCGGGCGACGTCCTGGCCTTTGGCATGGGCGGTCTTGATCAGGTCGATGATCTGTTCCAGATGCAGTTCGGCGCTGTTGACCACGGTTTCTGCCTGATGGCCTTCCAGCACGGCAGCGGGTACCAGCGAGCCGGCATAGATGATCACCGGGCAACTGCGGATCAGCCGCTGGCCTTTGACGGTGATCAATTCCGGGTCGCCGGGGCCTGCGCCGATGAAGTAGACGGTCATGGTGATTCCTGTCGAAAAACGGGCGAGCATGAATATTGTTCATGATCGGGAAGGGCGATTATCGGGATTTCAGCCGGCGCAAGCCAATGCAAAGGTGGCCTGCGCGGTTTTTTTGCGCGTGATCAGCAGGCGGGCAGGGGCGTCAGCAAGGTGTTCGGCGAGTGCCAGGGCGGCGCTTTCGGCGATGCCGTAACAGCCGGTATGGGCAAAGGCGATCGCGGATTTGTGGCTCAGGCGGTCTGCGAAAGGCGCCAGTTGTTCTGCGCTGAAACAACGCAGCGGCAGGTTCAGGGCCGCGGCCAGTGCCAGTAGCCCCGGTTCATCCTGTTTGCGCGCGATACTGGCCAGTGCGGTGATGCGCTGGCGCTCGATACCGCCCTCGGCGAGGGCGGCATCAAACAGGCCCAGCAGGGTATGAACATCACAGCCGCGCTGGCAGCCCAGGCCGACCACCAGGGTCATGCGGAGTATTGATCGTCGCGGTTGCGGCGGAACAGCCAGGCGCTGATCAGGCCCAAGGCCAGCCAGAACGCGACGTTGGTCAACTGCGAAGCGATCTTGAACTGTGCTTCCAGGGCTTGCGGTGCCAGCATCGAATGCACCTCAGGCTGCGGCGCGCCGATTACGTGCGGTACTGCAAGGATCGCCACGCCCAGCACTTTCAGCAACCCGTTGCGACCGAACACGATCAAAGCGATACCTGCAGCGGTAGAGGCGGCGGTGCCGATCCACCACGTCTGGCGCAGCGCCAGGTCGGCGGCGGCGGTGCCTGGCAGCTCGGGCGGCAGGCCCATTGTCGGCGCCAGTACAAAGGTTGCATAACCGGCCAGGCCCCAGAGCAGGCCTTGAGCCGTGCGGGTCGGTGCGCGCAGGGTGTACAGGCCGGCCAGCATCAGGGCGAAACCGACGGCGACCACCAGGTTGCCGCCCGTGGTGGACAGCACGCGCTGCCAGCCATCTTCCGGCTCCCAGGCTTCGGCTTCGTGGGTATGCGCGGCAGCACCGGCAGCGTGTTCATGCGTCACTTCAGTGACGGCTGGGGCCTTTTCAAAGGTTTCCGCCTGCAGAATCAGCGGGGCAACCCAGAAGCTTTGCAGCAGGGTGAGCAGCAGGGCGGCCAGGAGACCGGTGAAACCTGCGGTTTGCGCGATACGCTTGATCATGTCGGCAGGTCTCAGTGGCACGGGAACGCGGCGCTGTGGCGGGTATCGTGGGCGGCGTTGTGCACGGCCTCGATGTGCGAGAAACCGGCGAAGTACACCAGGCACGCGCCGAGGATCGACGCGCCGATGGCGGCCGTCAGGCGTTGGCTCAACGTAGAGGTGCTGCTGGCGGAGTGCGAGGTGCTGCTGATGATCGACATGGCGCGTCCCTTTCAGGTGTCAGGGTGAAACGAGCGCATGAAAACCCCCGTGAGCCAGGCACGCAGGGTTCTGAACAGCGCCCGCCCACCGCGGGTTTGTTATCTGATTTTTTCGGGCCGGTCTCCGGGCTTGCGAGGGGCTCAATGCCTGAAAACGTCGCCTTCCCATGCCGGCTGGCACAGTGGATATGACGTTTCGCTCGCTTACCGTTGCGGGGGCAGCACCGGACTGTCATGCGTGTGTGCATGAGTCACCGGTTTCCCGTTTCACCCTTTGCAGGGCACCCGAAACAAGATGTGTAGGAGAGCATGGGGGTGGGAGGGGAGTCAATTGGGGATGTGGGTACATATCCGTTATTTGGGTAACGGCGGCTTATGGTTCCGCCCTTACGGCGGGTCACTTTCGAAAAGCGCGAAAGTAACCAAAGCGCTCTTGCCCCAACACTCGGCACCTCGCTTAGGCTCGGTGTGCCCGAACGCAGGCTTGAATCCGTGGGCCGCCGCCCCGCGCCATGGATGGCGCGTGGCGGCGGCCCCCCAAATCACTGGCGAATTACGGGCACACCGAGCGTGAGCGAGGTGCCGAGTGTTGGGGCGAAGCGTTTTTGGTTACTTTTGGCGCTCTTCCAAAAGTGACCCGCCGTAAGGGCGGAACCCATTTCAGCCGTTACCGCAGCAATGGATATGTACTCAACCCAACCCCATCATTGACCATCCCCCAAGCACTGCGTAGCCTTGCACCCTCGAGGTTCTTCGGCCCAGGCCGAAGCTAAGAAGGGAACGCGGTCCAAGCCGCGGCTGCCCCCGCAACTGTAAAGGGTTCATCTGACTGCCACGCCACTGCCACCAGGCGGGAAGGCGCAGCCAGCGCCGGTCGCAAGACCCGCAAGCCCCAAGCCAGGAGACCTGCCTCGTAACCGATTTTCCACTTCAACCGGGCGGGGTGATCCGGTGACGAAATCCGCTGCTGCGCGCCGTCGCAGGGCCTATCGTCCCGTATGCCCGCCCCAAGGGCATCCGATGAAAACACTGGCCAAACTTCCCGTCACCATCGTTACCGGCTTTCTCGGCTCGGGCAAAACCACCTTGCTGCGCCATATGCTCGACAACGCCCAGGGCCGTCGCATCGCGGTGATCGTCAATGAATTCGGCGAGTTGGGCATCGACGGTGAAATCCTCAAGCAGTGCTCCATCGGTTGCACCGAAGAAGAAGCCAACGGCCGCGTCTACGAGCTGGCCAACGGCTGCCTGTGCTGCACCGTGCAGGAAGAATTCTTCCCGGTGATGCGCGAATTGGTCGCCCGTCGCGGCGACCTGGACCATATCCTCATCGAAACCTCCGGCCTGGCCCTGCCAAAACCCTTGGTGCAAGCCTTCCAGTGGCCGGAAATCCGCAGTGCCTGCACCGTTGACGCGGTTATCACCGTGGTCGACAGCCCGGCCGTGGCCGCCGGCACGTTCGCCGCGTTCCCGGACCAGGTCGATGCCCAGCGCAAACTCGACCCGAACCTCGACCACGAATCGCCACTGCACGAGCTGTTCGCCGACCAGTTGGCCAGTGCCGACCTGGTCATCCTCAATAAAGCCGACCTGATCAGCGCCGAAGACCTGGCCCGCGTGCGCCTGGAAGTCGCCGAAGAACTGCCGCCGGCGGTGAAGATCATCGAAGCCAGCAGCGGTCGCCTGCCGCTGGACGTGCTGATCGGCCTGGGCGCCGGTTCCGAAGAGCATATCGACGGTCGCCACAGCCATCACGATCATCACCACGACGGTGAAGACGATCACGATCACGATGCGTTTGACTCCATCTCCATCGACCTGCCGCAAGCCGACGAAGCGCTGCTGCTCGACGCCCTGACGCAATTGGTGGTGGAGCACAGCATCCTGCGTGTCAAAGGTTTCGCCGCGATCCCGAACAAGCCGATGCGTCTGCTGATCCAGGGCGTGGGCACGCGTTTCGACAAGCATTTCGACCGCGCGTGGGGCGCCGACGAAGCGCGCATCACGCGCCTGGTGCTGATCGGCCAGGACCTGGACGCGGCAGGTCTCGAAGCGCAACTGCGCGCAGCCCTCAGCGTTTAACCCATGCACCTGCTCAGGACTCAGCCCGGTGGTTTTGTCTCGGACGACAATATTGCCGACCTTGGCCAAACCCCCGCTGAACTGGTGATCCTGTGCAGCGGTGATTCCAGCCTGGCGCTGCTGGCCGAAGCGGCCCAGCAGTTGCCCGACGACTACCCCAGCTTGCGCCTGGCCAACCCGATGCAGGTGCAGAACCATGCCTCGGTCGACCTGTACGTCGATGAGGTGCTGCGCCACGCCAAGGTCATCCTGATTTCGCTGCATGGCGGCATCGGTTATTGGCGCTACGGCATCGAGCGCTTGGTGGAGTTGGCCGAGCGTGGCGTGCAGTTGATCCTGGTACCGGGGGATGATCGCCCGGACCCGGAGCTCAGCGCCTTGAGTACCGTCGGCGCAGAAGAGCGTGATCGCCTCTGGCAGTTCCTGCGCCAGGGCGGCCTGGGCAATGCCTTGGATTTCTATCGCTGCCTGGCCAGTGGTTACCTGGGCCGCGACTACGCCTGGGAAGCGCCGCACACCCTGCCGCGCACGGCGATTTATCATCCCCGTCACGCCAATGCCCGTCTGACCGATTGGCAGGCCGACTGGAACGCTGACTGGCCGGTGGCGGCGGTGCTGTTTTATCGCTCGCATTTGCAGGCGGCCAATACCGGTTTTATCGACGTGTTCTGCCAGCGTTTGCAGGCGGCGGGCCTCAACCCGTTGCCGATGGCGGTGGCCAGTTTGAAAGAACCGGGCTGCCTGACGGTGGTCGAGGACTGGCTGGATGAGGTCGGTGCGGCGGTGATCCTGAACACCACCGGCTTTGCCCAGTCCAGCCCCGAAGCACCGCACCTGCGTCCGTTTCGCCGCAATATCCCGGTGATCCAGGCGATCTGCGCCCAGGACAACCAGCCCGGCTGGGAAGCCAGCGAGCAAGGCCTCGGCCCGCGTGACCTGGCCATGCACATTGCCTTGCCGGAGCTGGACGGGCGCATCATCAGCCGGCCGATCAGTTTCAAGGACCTGGCCTGGCGCAGCGAGCGCAGCCAGTCGGATGTGGTGTGCTACCGCGCCGCACCTGAGCGCATGGATTTTGTCGCTGAGCTGGCGCGGCGTTGGGTCGAGCTGGCGCGGGTGCCGAATGCGGATAAACGCATTGCGCTGATCCTTGCCAACTACCCGACCCGCGACGGCCGGATCGGCAACGGCGTGGGCCTGGATACCCCGGCCGCCGCGCTGAATATCCTGCGTGCCCTGCAGGCTGAAGGCTATCCGCTGCCGGACACCTTGCCCGACAGCGGCACGGCGTTGATCCACGACCTGTTGGGCGGTGTCACCAACGACCTGGACAGCCGCGACCTGCGCCCGTGCCATCAAAGCCTGGGGCTGGATGACTACGACGTACTGTTTCAGCGCTTGCCCGAGGCCAATCGCCAGGCGGTGCTGGAACGCTGGGGCCCGCCGCAGAACGACCCGATGTGCCGCGACGGTCGCATGATGATCGCCGGCCTGCGCCTGGGCCTGACCTTTGTCGGGATCCAACCGGCGCGGGGTTATCAGGTGGACGCCAGCGCGGTGTATCACGATCCGGACTTGGTGCCGCCTCACGCGTACTTGGCGTTTTACTTTTGGCTGCGCCACACCTACGGCGCCCATGGCGTGATCCATGTGGGCAAGCACGGCAACCTCGAATGGCTGCCGGGCAAGGGTGTGGGCCTGTCGGAGAACTGCTGGCCCGACGCGCTGCTGGGGCCGCTGCCGAATATCTACCCGTTTATCGTCAACGACCCGGGCGAGGGCGCCCAAGCCAAGCGGCGCACGCAGGCGGTGATCATCGATCACCTGATGCCGCCGCTGACCCGTGCCGAAACCTACGGCCCGCTGCGCAACCTGGAGTTGTTGGCCGACGAGTATTACGAAGCGCAATTGCTCGACCCGCGCCGCGCCCTGGCGTTGCAGAAAGATATCCTCGCGCTGGTGCGTGAAACCCGCATCGACCAGGAGCTGGAGCTGGAGAGCGATGCCGACGCGGCCGTGTGGCTGCCGCGCCTGGACACCTATCTGTGCGACCTGAAGGAGTCGCAGATCCGCGACGGCCTGCACATTTTTGGCGAGTCGCCCGCCGGCCGCTTGCGTATCGACACCTTGCTGGCTTTGCTGCGCATCCCGCGTGGCGATGGCCGTGGCCCGCAGTCGAGTGTGCTGCGGGTGCTGGCCAAGGCGTTCGACTTGGGTTTCGACCCGCTGGACTGCGCCCTGGCCGAACCCTGGACCGGACGGCGTCCCGAGGTGTTGCAGAAGATCGACGCTCAGTTGTGGCGCACTGCCGGTGATACCCGCGAGCGCCTGGAGCTGTACGCGGCGCGGTTGATCGAGCAGGCGTTGGAAGAGCCGCTGGAACAGTTGGAAGAGCCCGGCTGGGAAGACGTGAAAGCCGTGATCGAAAGCCTGCGTATCGTCGTGGCGCCACGCCTGGACGCCTGTGGGCCGGCGGAAATGCGCGGGCTGCTGGACGCCTTGGGCGGCCGTTTCGTGCCCGCTGGCCCCAGCGGTGCGCCGAGTCGCGGGCGTTTGGATGTGCTGCCCACCGGACGCAACTTTTTCAGCGTCGACGTGCGCAACCTGCCCACCACCACGGCCTGGCGCATCGGTTTCCAGTCGGCCAACCTGATCCTGGAGCGACACCTCCAGGACCATGGCGACCACCTGCGCCAGCTCGGCCTGTCGGTATGGGGCACCGCGACCATGCGTACCGGTGGCGATGATATCGCCCAGGCCATGGCACTGATGGGCGTGCGCCCGGTGTGGGCGACGGGCAGCCAGCGCGTGGATGACTTCGAGATTCTGCCGATCAGCTTGCTGGATCGGCCGCGCGTTGACGTGACGCTGCGGGTGTCCGGCTTCTTCCGGGATGCCTTCGCTAATCTGATCCGCCTGTTCGATGCAGCGGTGCAGGCGGTGGCCGCGCTCGACGAACCGGACGCTATGAACCCGTTGGCGGCCAAGGTGCGCAGTGAGCGCGAGGCGTTGCTGGCGTCCGGCCTGGACGCAGAGGCTGCGGCGAAACAGGCCGGCTGGCGCATCTTCGGCGCCAAGCCTGGCGCCTATGGCGCGGGTGTGCAGGGCGCGATCGACGGGCGCCTGTGGCAGAGCCGCGAAGACCTGGCCGAGGTCTACCTGAACTGGGGCGGCTACGCGTATGGCGGCGCCGACGAGGGCACCGCCGCCCGCGAACAGTTCGCACAGCGGTTGAGCCAGGTGCAGGCCGTTTTGCAGAACCAGGACAACCGCGAGC
>Ga0207650_10000533_pt1 | contig 31139 bp, 28 predicted proteins | sample KBSS63metaG_FD_184325 | JGI IMG/M metagenome (GOLD analysis project Ga0207650, IMG submission 184325) | Switchgrass rhizosphere microbial communities from Kellogg Biological Station, Michigan, USA - KBS S6-3 metaG (SPAdes) (version 2) | ecosystem: Host-associated > Plants > Roots > Rhizosphere...
TGATCCGCGCTTCGGCCTGGGCGTCGCGGGGGGCTGAGTCCGTTTCGGCTTGCTGCAACCGTGAAAACAGTCCATCGATCAGGGTTTGCTCTTCGCTGTTCATGGCGACCTCGTTAGATTGCCGGTAGAAATCGTGGTGTCGCCTTTAATCAGGCGCCGTCCTAGTTATGGGGGTGTTACGAGTTGTTTCAATGGTCTTTACTCAAGGTTTACGTTTGCTTACCGCCAGTGATGATCGGTTAAAGTGTTGCCCTTGCTTTCAGGCCTGCGATGAACTTGATGAATCCGTTAGACGTATTGCGCGACTCTTTCCGCTTCACCCAACGCAACCTGGGCGCCATCGTCCAGCTGTGCTTGCCGTTGGTGATTTTCGAAGCCCTGCTGCAACAGGTGCTCAACCACGTGGTGGGCCCGGATGCGTTCCCCGGCTACAGCGTGGTGGTGGGGTTGCTGGTGTACCCGCTGTACACAGGCGCGCTGATCCTGTTTCTGGATGCTCGCACACGGGGCGAGTCGCCGCGCACTAAAGATATATGGGCCATGGCCCTCACCCTGTGGCCGCGCTTCGCCCTGCTGACGGCCATGAGCACGCTGCTGATCCTGTTGGGGCTGTCGCTATACTTCCTGCCGGGCCTGTGGCTGATGGTGGTGCTGGCCTTTGCCGAGTACCTGCTGGTGCTGCGCGGCATGCCGGCGCTGGAGGCGATGAAGGAAAGCTTCCGCCTGAGCCGTGGGCATTTCTGGATGATCCTGGTGTGCCTGCTGTGTGTGATGACCCCCTTGTGGCTGCTCAAGGGCGCCAGTGTTGCGGCGTATCCCGAGCCTGCGCCGCTGCTGGGACTGTTGCTGGACAGCGCCCACAGCTTCCTGCAACTGTTTACCAGCGTGGTGCTGTTTCGTTTATTCATGCTGATCGGTGGCGATGCAGACGCACGGTGATATGCTCCGTGCCACTCCTGAAACGCTATAAGCCGAGCCGATGACCCGTTTATTGCGCATCACCCTGCTGGGCCTGTTGATCATCACAGGCCTGCTCGTCACCCTGATCTACAGCCTCACCTGGCGCCCCGAGCCGAAGGAAACCCTGCCGGTGAGCTGCGTTGCACCGCGTGCGCCCACGCTGCTGCCGGGGCAGGCGCTCAAGGTCATGACCTGGAACGTGCAATACCTGGCCGGCAAGAACTACGTGTTCTGGTACGACACCGCCGACGGCAGTGGCCCGGACGACCGTCCCACCGTGGAAGACATGGCCGCCAGCCTCGACGAAGTGGCACGGGTGATTCGCGATGAACAACCCGACATCCTGCTGCTGCAGGAACTCGACGAAAACGCCAAGCCCTCCCATTACCAGGACCAGCTTGCCCTGCTGCAAGAGCGCCTGGTCGACCTCTACCCCTGCAGCGTCCAGGCCTTCGACTGGAAGGCCGACTTTGTTCCCGACTGGCATATCTTCGGCAGCGTCGGTCGCAAGCTGGCGACACTGAGCCGCTACCAGATCGAGCACGCCGAACGCCTGCAGCTGCCGGCGCCCGAAGCCAATATCATCAGCCGCCAGTTCCAACCCAAGCCCGCCCTGCTGTTGACCTACCTGCCGCTGAGCGACGGTGGCCAACTGGCCGTGCTCAATACCCGCCTGGACGGTGATAGCCCTGGGCGCAGTGCGGTGCAGGAACAAGTAAAAACCACGGTCAAGCTGCTGGATAAATTCGAAGGCCGTGGCACGCCCTGGCTGATCGGTGGCGATTTCAACCTGCTGCCCCTGGGGCAATTCCTGCGCCTGGACGCCGGCAAGCGCGGGCAGTATTCGCCGGACAGCGAGCTGCATTTGCTGTGGGACAAGTACCCGATGATCCCGAGTAATAGCCAATCCAGCGGGATTGACCGTGAGAAATGGTTGACCCACTTCCCCAACGACCCGAGCGTGGACGGGCCCGACCGCACGCTGGACTACCTGTTCTACAGCCCGCGGATCAAGCGGGTGGAGGCGAAGGTGCGCCAGGAGGATACGTTGCGTATTTCCAACCATCTTCCGGTGATTGCCCGCTTCCTGCTGCCCGCCGCGCCATAACCAACACCGCAAAACCCATGTGGGAGGGGGCTTGCCCCCGATGGCAGTGTGTCAGCCAATACCTCTCTAGCTGACAGACCGCCATCGGGGGCAAGCCCCCTCCCACATTTGGACCTGTGGCGTTACGACTTGCGAGGTTTTATCCGCGCAGTTGCTTCAGCCACCAACGGATCATCCGGCCAATAGTGCTTCGGGTACCGCCCCTTCAAATCCTTCTTCACCTCGGCGTAGGTACTGCGCCAGAAGTTCGCCAGGTCCTGCGTCACCTGCACCGGCCGACGCGCCGGGGACAGCAGGTGCAGCTTCACCACCTGGCGTCCGCCGGCAATGCGGGGTGTATCCGCCAGCCCGAACAATTCCTGCAAACGCACCGCCAGAATCGGCGGCTGCTCGCTGTAGTCCAGCCGCACCGACGAACCCGACGGCACTTTCACGTGCTGCGGCGCCAGTTCGTCCAGGCGCTGGGGCAACGGCCAGGGCAGCAGGTTGTGCAGGAAGCTGGAGATATCCAGACTGGCGAAGTGGCTCAGCCGCGAGACTTTGCCCAGATAGGGCATCAGCCAGTGCTCGAGGCTGGCGAGCAACGCCTTGTCGCTGATGTCGGGCCATTCGCTGGTTTTACCGGCGTCCAGCTGGCGCAGCAGCATGACGCGGGCCTGCCACTGGCGCAGCTCCGGCGTCCACGGCAGCAGTTCCAGGCCTTTGCGGCGCACCAGGTTGACCAGCGCCTGGCTGCGTGCGGATTCGTCGAGACCGGTCAACGGCTCACGGCTGAGCACCAATTCGCCGACTTTGCGTTGGCGTTCGGCGCGCAGCACGCCTTCGCGTTCATCCCAGTCCAACTGGTCGACGTTGCACACTTGTTCGGCGAGCACCGTGTCGAACAGCATCGGGTCAAAATCCGCCGCCAGGTAGATGCGTTCTTCACGCTGGCCCTGGCGACTGCCCAGATCGGCGATGACCAGCCAGGGTTGCTTCATGAGGCTGTCAGCCTCGGCGAACACTGCAGCGCGGCCATTGGCCAGGCGGTATTCGGCACCACCGGGGCGCCGTTGCTGGGCGACACGGTCCGGGTAGGCCAGGGCCAGCAAGGCACCGAGCCAGCGCGGGTGATCGGGGTCGGCAACGGGTTGAGCCGCCTGGCCTCTTAAGTAGCCACGATATTGTCGCGCCAGTTGCTTGGCCCGCTGCACGCCGCCTTGGCTGCCGCGGGCGCGCTCCTCGCCGGACAGAAGCGCCAGCCGACTGTGCAAATCCGCACCGCCACCGCGCAAGATATCGCGCTCTCCCAGCAAGGCGGCCACGTCGCATGCCGTCGCCGCCAACCCGAGATCTTGCCCGCGCAGCAACAAATGGGCGATACGCGGATGGGCCGGCAGCTCGGCCATCTTCTGCCCATGGGCGGTGAGCGTGTCGTCATTCAAGGCGCCGAGGCGCTGCAACAAATCCTGAGCCTGGGCATACGCAGCGGTCGGCGGCACATCCAGCCATACCAACTGCGCAGGCGTGACGCCCCAGCGCGCCAACTGCAGCGCCAGGCCGGCCAGGTCGGCCGCCAGAATTTCCGCACTGCCGTACGCAGCCAACCCTTCATGCTGGTCCTCGGACCACAAGCGATAACACACCCCAGGTTCCAGACGCCCTGCCCGGCCGGCGCGCTGGGTGGCACTGGCGCGGGAGATACGTTGGGTGTCGAGGCGGGTCATGCCGCTGCCGGGGTCGAAACGCGGCACCCGCGCCAACCCGGCATCGATCACCACGCGCACGCCGTTGATGGTCAGGCTGGTCTCGGCGATGTTGGTCGCCAGCACGACTTTGCGTTTGCCCGCGGGCGCCGGGTCGATGGCCGCGCGCTGGGCGTTGAGGTCGAGCTCGCCATGCAACGGGCACAGCAGCACATCGGTGCGATCGCCCAAGGCATCGGCCAACTGCTGGTTGACCCGGCGAATCTCCGCCTGCCCCGGCAAGAACACCAGCACGCTGCCGGTTTCGTCATGCAGGGCTTCGAGGATCGTTTGCACAACACGCGGCTCGATGAATTCACCCGGCTGGTACGGCCGCCCCCAGCGCATCTGCACCGGGAACATACGCCCTTCGCTGCGCAGGATCGGCGCGTCATCCAGCAGGCTGGCCAGGCGTTCGCCTTCGAGGGTGGCGGACATCAGCAGGATTTTCAGCGGTTGCTCATCGCGAAACAGCTCGCGGCCATTCAGGCTCAGGGCCAGCGCCAGGTCGGCATCAAGGCTGCGTTCATGGAACTCATCGAAGATCAGCAGGCCCACGCCGTCCAGCGCCGGGTCGTCCTGCAGGCGGCGGGTGAGGATGCCTTCGGTGACCACTTCGATGCGGGTGTTGGGGCCGACTTTGCTGTCCAGGCGGATGCGATAGCCGACGGTTTCACCGACCTTCTCGCCCAACTCGCTGGCCAAGCGTTCGGCCGCCGCACGGGCGGCGAGACGACGGGGTTCGAGCATCAGAATGGTCTGCCCGGTCAGCCATGGCTCATTCAACAACGCCAACGGCACACGGGTGGTTTTACCGGCGCCGGGCGGCGCTTCCAGCACGGCCTCATGGCGAATCGCCAAGGCGTCACGCAGGGCGGGTAAAACATCATCAATCGGCAACGAATTCATACTGGCTCCAAAGCAGAGCGGCGAGTATAACGGCGAACTGCCGAGTGCCGACGATGGTCTCAAGGCCATTGCCATAAGACCGTTGCTATATAGTCCCGTATCAACCGTGTTCAGGAGAGTTTCCATGCGTATCGCTTCCCGTGTCATCGGCGGTGTCCTCGCCGTCACCCTGCTGAGCCAACTGACGGCTTGCGGCTCGATTTTCTACCCCGACCGCCGTGGCCAGATCGACGGCAAGATCGACCCGACCATTGCCGTGCTCGATGCCGTGGGCCTGCTGTTTTATGTGATCCCTGGCCTGATCGCGTTTGGCGTGGACTTCGCCACCGGCGCAATCTATTTCGAACCGGGCAAGACCGCCCAGGTCGACCCGCAAAAACTCCACGAAGCCATTGGCGCCGATGGCAAGGTCGACAACGCCAAACTGCAAAGCATCATCCAGAAAGAAACCGGCCGCACCCTGCCGCTCGACGACCCGCGCATGATCCAGTTCAAGGGCAGCGTGCAACAGCTCGCCAGCCTTGGCCTGCAACCCGCCGCTTAAGGACCGTCTATGACCATCAGCCCCGAACACGCCAGGCTCCTGCGCCTGGCCACCCGCGCGTCGGTGGGCGTGGCCTGTGCACTGATTATCACCAAGGCCATCGCCTGGTGGCTCAGCGGCTCGGTGAGCATGCTCGCCGGCTTGACCGACTCCCTGCTGGACGGCGTGACTTCGCTGCTGAACCTGGTCGCGGTGCATTACGCCCTGCGCCCGGCCGATGACGATCACCGTTACGGGCATGGCAAGGCCGAGTCGCTGTCGGGCATGGCCCAGGCGCTGTTTATCGGCGGCAGTGCGGTACTGATCGCGTTCCAGGCCTACGAGCGCCTGCAACATCCAGAGCCGGTGGGCGCGCCGTGGTTAAGCATTGGCGTGATCATCTTTTCCCTGGTACTGACGGTGGCGCTGTTGATACTGCAACACCGGGTGATCCGCGAAACCGGCTCCAACGCCGTGCGTGCGGACTCGCTGCACTACCGCTCCGACTTGATGCTCAACGGCAGCATTCTCGTGGCACTGGTGCTGGCGGGCATGGGCTTTCATCAAGTCGACGCCTGGTTCGGCCTGGGCATCGCCGCCTACATTTTGTGGAGCGCGATCCAGATCGCCCGGGAAAGCTTTGCGGTGCTGATGGATGAAGAGCTGCCGCCGGACGTCAGCCAGCACATGCTGGAACTGGCCCGTGGCGTACCGGGGGTGTTGGGTGCGCATGATTTGCGCACGCGGATTTCCGGCAGCCACTGGTTTGTGCAACTGCACCTGGAACTGCCGGGGGAATTGACGCTGTCAGTGGCCCATGGCATCAGCGACCAGGCCGCCGATGCCATTCACAAAGCCTACCCGCGCGCTGAAGTGCTGGTGCACGCCGACCCGCGGGAAGTGGTCACGGGCAATAAAACCTAGTATTGCACCTGATAACCACGACTGCTCAGGCAGTTGCCCTGGGCCTGGCGGTAGGTTTGCACCACCGCCGGGTCGGGGGCGTAGGTCACTTGCTGCGGGTCGAAACCACTTTGCTGCACCGCCCAGCGATAACAGTCATAACCGTCCTGCTGCACCTGGGCCGGTGACTGGCCGTTGGCGGGATACGCCACCACGTCATAACCATTACCTTGCGGCGTAGGCTGCGGCGACGGCACGGCGGTCGGCGGTTGCACCACCACGTACTGCTGGGAGCTGCTTTCGTAGGTGTAGTAAGAGCCCGCTGCGAGGAAGAACAGCGCACTGCCTATCCACACTTCACGCGCATAGTCCGGCAGGGAATGCACGCGGATGCCATACGGCGGCGTCACCACCACATAACGTGGGCCTTGTGGGCGGTACCAGTAGCCGCCGGAGTAGAAGTAATCCTGGCCACGGTAAGGCACGCGGTAATTGTGATCGGGGAAGCGGTCGACCACGTAACCGGGGCGATGTTGCGGGCCTGGGCCCCAGCCATTGCCGTGCCCGTCGGGGCGGCCTGGCCAGCGGTTGTCACCGGGGCGAGAGCCTGGGCCGCCGGCCTCCCAGTGCGGGTTGCCATCATTGCGTCGAGGGATGTCGCGGTAGTAACCCTGGCGGGGTTCCTGGGTCTGGCGCACGGTGTCGGGGCGACTCTGGATCGGCAGGTTATTCGCGGGTTGCGGTTGCGGCGGTTGCACCGGTCGCCCCTGCTCATTGCCTTGGGGGCGCCCCTGCCATTGGCCACCACCGTTCTGGCCACCGCGATCAAAATGCTGATTCTGTGGGCGCGGCTGATTGTTTTCGGGCCGTGCCTGAGTGTTTTCCGGCCGTTGCGGGGCATTTTGCGGGCGCGGTGGGTTGTTCTGCGGACGCGGCTGTTCATTTCCACCAGGCCGACCGCCCTCCGGCCCTCTTTCATGCTGACCACCGCCGTCACCGCGCGGTGCGTTGTCACGCTCGTCGGCGACTGCCTGGGCGCCAACGGTGACCATCAGCAAACCTACACCTGCCAAACGCCAGATGCGCTTCATGCTATTCCTCACTGCGGATTAGGGCCTGTCCATGAGACTGGAAAAGCCAGGCCCGGTTCTCGCACAGGTTATCAGCAGGCAAAAGAAAAGGGGTGACCCGTCGGCCACCCCTTGAGAACTTCGTCCTGGCTCAACGCTTTTGACGTTGGCTCACCTCACGCCGTCTTGTGGACAGTGTGCAGCCTGGAGGCCGGCTCAACCCTGCTGAGGTGGCGGCCGCAGCAGGCCTGATTGGGCGAGCTGCTGTGGACTGTTGTCCAGGCGGTGATTCTGTTGATAAAGATACCCGCCTGCGCCCGACAGATGATTGCGAAGATTGCGTCAATAAACAGTGCTTGCGCAATTTTTAACCCTTCATGGATAATTCACCGCAATAGTTACGACAAAGGCCATCCCAATGAGCAAGCTTGACCGATACGACCTGAGTATTTTGGCGGAATTGCAGCGCGACGCGAGGATCTCCAACCAAGAGTTGGCCGAACGCATCGGCTTGTCGCCGTCGCCGTGCTCGCGCCGGGTCAAGCAGTTGGAGGACGACGGCTACATCTCCCGTCAGGTCGCCTTGCTCGACCGCAAGATGCTCGGGCTGAGCCTGACGGCTTACGTGCTGATCGGCATGGACCGCCACACCCCCGAGCGCTTCGAGAATTTTGAAGCGGCGATCCGCACCCTGCCGCAAGTGCTGGAGTGCAGTTTGGTGACGGGGATGGATGCTGACTATCAGTTGAAAGTGGTGGTACCGGACATGGATCACTACCAGAAACTGCTGCTGGGGCATTTGACCCGCATTGAAGGCGTGACCAGCGTGCGTTCCAGCTTTGTGCTCAATCAGGTATTGAACAGCACCGAACTGCCCCTGACCCACCTGCGCACTTAAGATCGGTGAAGGTCAAATGTGGGAGGGGGCTTGCCCCCGATGGCTGAGTGTCAGTCAGTTATTTATCAACTGACCCACCGCTATCGGGGGCAAGCCCCCTCCCACATTTGGATTGCACTTCGATCCAGGTCAATGTTGCGTCTGTAACGCTGCCGTATACTTCCCGTCTGCCCTGTCGGAAAAATACCCCGTGAACAACATCGACCCCGCCCTCTTCGAAGAATGGATGATGACCGGCCTGGTCACGATCCTGATCATTTTCATGGGCTTTATCGTTTGGGACTTGGCGAAGAAGTCCAAGGCCGGGCGCTTTGGCTCGTTCATCCTGTTCTTCGTACTGGGCCTGGGCGTGGCCGCGTTCATCATCAAGAGCGTGGTGATCGGCCTGATCGAGTCCGGCGCTTTATAAGCGCGCCGGCACTTCTTTCCATTGGCCCTGATCCAGGCCATCGATTGTCCAATCGCCAATTCGTACACGCACCAGGCGCAACGTGGGCAGGCCCACGGCCGCGGTCATACGCCGCACCTGGCGGTTACGTCCTTCACGAATCACCAATTCCAACCAATGGGTCGGCACGCTTTTGCGAAAGCGCACGGGCGGGTTACGTGGCCATAACGCGGGCTCTTCCAATAGCCGCGCTTCGGCAGGCAAGGTCTTGCCGTCGTTGAGCGCTACGCCGTCGCGCAAGCGTTGCAGCTGCTCTTCGGTGGGCTCGCCTTCCACTTGCACCCAGTAGGTTTTCGCCAGTTTGTGCTTGGGGTCGGCAATCCGCGCTTGCAACTGGCCGTCGTTGGTCAGCAGCAACAGGCCTTCGCTGTCACGGTCCAGGCGGCCCGCCGGGTAGATACCGGGGATGTCGATAAAATCCTTGAGGGTCGCGCGCCCGCCTTCGTCGCTGAACTGGGTCAGCACATCGAACGGCTTATTGAACAGGATCAACTTCGGCTCGGCCGGTGGTGCCTTGGCGACACGCCGCGCAGCGGAATACGGGGGTTTCACACCAGGGCGGCGTGAATCGGGACGGGAGGGACGGGACATGGCAAAGGAACATCTAACGGTCAGGACCGACAATGCTAGTGGCCTGACCGTTAAATAACCATCCCAACCGCTTAGCGGAACGGCGGTTCGTCGAAGCTGCGCAGTTTGCGCGAGTGCAGCGAGTTAAGTTCGGTACGCAGCAAATCCACGGCCTCAATGCCGATCTTCAAGTGCTGGCTCACCGCACGTTCATAGAACGCATTGGCCGAACCCGGCAGCTTGATTTCGCTGTGCAGCGGTTTGTCCGACACACACAGCAACGTGCCGTACGGCACCCGCAGGCGATAACCCTGGGCCGCGATGGTGCCGCTTTCCATGTCCACGGCGACGGCGCGGGACAGGTTGATCAGCGGGCGCTCCTGGGCCCAGCGCAGTTCCCAGTTACGGTCGTCGTAGGTCAATACGGTGCCGGTGCGCAGGCGTTTTTTCAGCTCTTCGCCTTTTTCGCCGGTGACATTGGCAGCCGCTTGCTGCAAGGCCATCTGCACTTCGGCCAAGGCCGGGATCGGGATATTCGGCGGCACCACCCGGTCGAGAATCCCGTCGCGGCGCATGTAGGCGTGGGCCAGTACGTAATCGCCGATGGTCTGGGATTGGCGCAGTCCGCCGCAGTGGCCAATCATCAGCCAGCAATGCGGGCGCAGCACCGCCAGGTGGTCGGTGATGTTCTTGGCGTTGGACGGGCCGACGCCGATATTCACCAGGGTCACACCGTGGCCATCAGTGGCTTGCAGGTGATAGGCCGGCATCTGGTAACGGTGCCACACCACGCCTGCGGCAATCGCCGACGCTTCGCCGTGGTCCATGGCCTTGTCGATCACCACGTTGCCCGGCAGCACCATGCGGATAAAGCGCGGGTCGCTGCGTAGTTGCTCCAGGCCATGCAAGATGAACTGGTCGACATAACGGTGGTAGTTGGTCAGCAGGATCCACGGCTGTACATGGCGCCAGTCACTGCCGGTGTAATGCACCAGGCGACGCAACGAGAAATCCACGCGGGCAGCATCGAACAGCGCCAGGGGCAGCGGGTCGGTGTTTTCCCAATCGTAGAGGCCATCGGCGATGCCATCGGTGGCGGCCGACAGGTCGGTGCTGGGGAACACGCGCGCCAGGGTCGCGGCGGTCACGCCGGAGCCGGCCAGTTCGTCGCCCTGCTCCACCACGTACGGGTACGGGATGTTCTGCTGGCTGACGCCGACTTCCACCGTCACGGTGAAGTCGTGCATCAGCGGCACCAGTTGTTCCAGCAGGTACTTACGAAACGCTGCAGGATGGGTGACGGTGACGCTGTAGGTCCCCGGCAACTGGACCTTGGCATAGGCGCGGGTGGTCTGAGGGACTTCGCCGTGGCAGTGGTAGGTCAGGCGCAGTTCCGGGTAGCGAAACAGCGCACGTTGTGCGGCGTCGGGCTCGACGCGGTCTTTGAGGTATTGCTTGAGGGCTTGATTGAGCGCGCCGGTAGCACGCTCATGCAGAGCCGCCAGCCGATCGACGGCCTCTTCGGCGGTTTGAACGACAACAAAAGCTTCGGTCACGGTAAGCATCCTGTGTTCTGACTTGCAGGCCTTTATCTTGCCTGTATCCCGGCCGCACCGAAACACCAGAGTTGGAATGCAGTAAATGTGGGAGGGGGCTTGCCCCCGATAGCTGACGGTCAGCCAACACCTCTGTCGCTGACAAACCGCTATCGGGGGCAAGCCCCCTCCCACATTTTGACCGCGTTTACATAGATGAATGCGGGCTTGAGCGAGCGACGATGGCGTCGACATCAACGCCTCGCGGCAACGTGCCATACACCCGGCCGGACGACTCGCCCAACCGACTGGCGATAAACCCATCACTCACCGCCGCAATCCCCGCCTCGAGCAGCAACTTGGCCTGCAACGCCACGGCAATGTCCTCGGTGAGCTGCCGCGCGCGGTATTGGATGTCCTGGGTGTCCATGAACGCCGACTTCAGCTGTTCGATATGCCGCGCCAACAGCCGGTCGCCATGCCCATCCCCCAACTCCACAAACAGCGCCTCCAACACACCCGGCTCTTTCGACAACGCCCGCAGCACGTCCAGGCACTGCACATTGCCGGAACCTTCCCACGTCGAATTCACCGGCGCCTCACGGTACAGACGCGGCAGGATGCTGTCCTCGACATACCCGGCACCGCCCATGCACTCGGCGGCTTCGTTGATCATCGCCGGGGCGCGCTTGCAGATCCAATACTTGCCCACCGCTGTCACCAGACGGGAAAACTTGGCTTCCTGCTCATCACCCAGGTGATCCAGCGCCCGGCCCATGCGCAGGCTCAAGGCCAGTGCGGCCTCGCTTTCCAGCGCCAAGTCGGCCAGCACGTTCTGCATCAGCGGTTGCTCGCTGAGCACGCGGCCACCCACGGAACGATGGGCACAATGATGGCTGGCCTGGGTCAGCGCCTGGCGCATCAGGGCGCTGGAGCCGACCATACAATCAAAGCGGGTCATGGCGACCATCTCGATGATGGTCGGCACGCCACGACCTTCCTCGCCGATCATCCAGGCCAGGGCGCCACGGAACTCCACTTCGATGGAGGCATTGGAGCAGTTGCCGAGCTTGTTTTTCAGGCGCTGGATATAGAACTCGTTGCGCGTGTCATCCGGGCGGTGCCGGGGCAGCAGGAAACAGGTGAGGCCCTTGTCGGTCTGGGCCAGCGTCAGGAAGGCATCGCACATCGGCGCCGAGCAGAACCACTTGTGGCCCACCAGTTCATACGCCTGGCCGGGGCCGCCCGCGCCTACGGGGTAAGCGCGGGTGGTGTTGGCGCGCACGTCGGTGCCGCCTTGTTTCTCGGTCATGGCCATGCCGATGGTGGCACCGGCCTTATGGGCGATGCCGACGTTGCGCGGGTCATAGTCGGTGCTGAGAATCTTCGGCAGCCAGGTCTTGGCAAGGTCAGGTTGCAGGCGCAGGGCCGGCACGCAGGCGAAGGTCATGGTCAGCGGGCAGCCGGTGCCCGCTTCGGCCTGGCTGTGCAGGTAGGTCATGGCGGCGCGGGCCACATGGGCGCCGGACTGCGGATGAGCCCACGGCAGCGACGGCAGGCCGTGCTCGACGGCCGTGCGCATCAGCTCGTGGTAAGCCGGGTGAAACTCCACTAGGTCGATGCGATGGCCATAACGGTCGTGGCTGCTGAACACCGGTTTGTTCTGGTTCGCCAGGAATCCGGCCTCCATCAGCGGCCCGCCGGCCAACGCACCGTACGCATCAATGCGCGCGTGTGCCCAGCCGGCGCCAAAGCGGCGCGACCATTCCTGCAGGGGCAAATCGATGCGGTACAGGTTGGTGCCGTCCAGGGACGGGGGCTGGTTGGTGACGTCGTGGGTTTCGGCGAACTGATGCAGGTTCATGACGGGCCTCCTGGAAAAGGCCACGTTTATTTGAGGCCTGAATTTCAGTTAAGCACCGTCATACGCCTTAAAACAGTGGCATACCCGCCGAATGTCCGGCGCTTTCGCCCTCTACCTTGCCCAGTAACCGCCGCGCCAACACCGCCTGCAAGGCCTCGAAACGTACGGGTTTGGCGAGGCGTTCGGAGACGCCGATGCCATGGCAGTGCTCGCGCTCCGACACATTCAGTGAGGTACTCAAGGCGATTACCGGCAACTCGCCGCAACCAGGCAGTGCACGGATCTGACAGCACAATGAGAAGCCACCTTCGGGAAGGTCCAACAACACCGCGTCGAAATTCCCACCCTGCAAGGCCGCCAGTGCATTCGGCCCACTGTCTACGGTTTTCACCCGATAGCCGAGCTTGAGCAGCATGCCGCGTACCACCAGTTGGCCGACGCTGTTGTCATCCACCAGCAGCACCGAGCAGTCCTGCGGGGCGCGCTGCTTATCCGGGACGGGGCTGGATTCGGCCGGTAGCGGGCTGACTTCCATTTCCAGCTGGAAGCGGCTGCCTTTGCTCGGTTCGGAATGATGAGTGAGGCGCCCGCCCAGCAACTCGATCAGCTGCCGACAAATGGCCAGGCCGATACCCAGGCCACCGTATTCGCGGGTGGTGGAACCATCGAGCTGGAAGAAACGCTGATACAGCGTGGCCTCGTCGAGGAAAGCGAAGCCAATACCGGTGTCGGTGACGATAAAGCTCAGGCGCAAGCCACCGTCACTGTGGGGCACGCCGACCACCCGCAGGCGAACCGAGCCCTCGTGGGTGAACTTGAACGCGTTATCGAGCAGGCAATCGAGGCACTGCAGCAGTTTGTCGGCGTCACCCAGCACACGGTCCGGCAGTTCGTCCGCCACGTCGATGGAAAACGCCAGGCCTTTGCTCTGGGCGCTGGCGCTGAACTGCTGGCGCAAGGTGTCGAGCGTACCGCGCAGGCTGAACACCTGGGGCTGGGCATTCAGGCGTCCGGCCTGCAATTCGGTCAGGGTGAGAATGCCGTTGACCATGCGCATCATGTCCCGCGCCGAACCGGCGGCGGTTTGCTGGTACTGCGCCAGGTCCGCGTCCAGGGGCACGGTTTGCATCAGCTCAAGGGAGCCAATCACACCGTTCATGGGGGTGCGCAGTTCGTGGGTCAGGGTGGCGAGGAATTCATCCTTGAGCCGGTTGCTGCGGGCCAGTTGCGCGTTGAGCACCTCGAGCTTCTGGCTGGCATCGAAGAGGATCTGCGCCTGTTGTTCGCGCATGGCGTTGATGCGGTCGGCCAAGGCCAGGGACAACAGCGCCACTTCAATGGCGGAGCCGATCTGGCTGGCGTACATGGTCAGGAACACATTGGGCAGGTAGCCCAGCACCATCAGGGTATTCACCACCCCACCCAGCAGGAACGCCGACCAGGCAATGATGAAATAGCGCGCCACCCGCTGGCCGCAATACCAGGCCTTGATGGCGGCGACAAAGATGGTCACGGTAAACACCAATGCCAAACCGGTGGCCAGGCGCAGCGCCAGGGCGTAGCTGGTCATCAACGACAACAGCATCACTACGCCACCACCCGCCACCAGCGCCAGCAGTAGACGGTTGATCCAGCGGCTGTGCTGGGCGGTGTGCAAAAAGCTGCGCGCAAACAGGCTGCCGAAGAGCGCTGCCGCACCGATCAGGAACGGCGTCGCGGCATTCGCCCACCAGGGGTTGTTCGGCCAGAAATACTCCACCGCCGCGCCATTCACCGACAGCTGATACATGCCGAACGAAGCGATATACAAGATGTAATAAAGGTAGCTGGTGTCGCGCACGCTGAGGTAGATGAACAGGTTGTAGACCAGCATCCCCAGCAACACGCCATAGATCAGGCCCAACACATACAGGCGCAGCGGCTGTTGTTCCAGGTAGGCCGTGCTGGACCAGAGCGTCAATGGCGCCTGGATCGAACCCTCGCTTTGCAGGCGCAGGTAGACGGTTTTTGTCTCGCCCGGCGTGAAGTCGACCTTGAACAGGTAGTTGTTCTGGCGAATCTCACGGGCGGAAAACGGCAGCGCATCCCCCGTGCGCCCGGCCAGGCGGTAGGTGCCGGTGCTGTCGGGCAGGTAGAGGTCGAGGTGGTCGAGCGGCGGGTACGCCAGCTCCAGCAACCAGGTGCGTTGCACGTCGGGGTTTTGGGCCAGGTAATGCAGATTGACCTTCAGCCAGAACACCGAGCGCGAGTAGCCGGCGTTCAGCGTGTCTTTATCGTGGGGTTTGAACTGCGTGGCGGCGGAAGGCGCGCTGACGTCGGCAATCGTGAGGGCGTCGGTCGGGTCTTCGAGCACTTGCATGGCTCGGCCCAGCGGCAGGCTTCGCGTGTCCTGGTTGAACTCGATGGCGCTGGCGAGCATCGGCAGCCCGCACAACAATAAAATCAGCAAATAGCGCATAGAGCCCCAGCGTGGCCTGTCCGGTTATGTCAAAAAGCCCCCCATTCCTTTTGAGATGACGTACACCGGTCATACAGTTAGTCGTTTGGATCCACTCTAGCATAGCCATTAAAGGCTATTGGACACCATTGAAATAATTTTTTGAAAGGCTCTAGAACAAGCGTCCCAGACGGTTTTAACGGCCAGCACCGTGCCAAAAAAGCGCGGTAATCCGGACAAAATTCAACCATCGCCAGACGGCCCCGCCAAAAGCGTTTGGTGGTAAGCTCGCGCACCATGAATATCTACAGCTCTCGCCCCGTTGTCCTCTGTCTCTCCGGCCATGATCCCAGTGGTGGCGCCGGCTTGCAGGCAGATATCGAAGCCCTGCTCGCCCAGGGTTGCCATGCGGCCCCGGCCGTTACCGCCCTGACCGTGCAGAACACGGTCAATGTCAGCGATTTCCGCGTGCTCGACCGCGAGTGGGTACTGGCCCAGGCCAATGCCGTGCTCGGCGACTCGGACGTGGCGGCGGTCAAGCTGGGCATGCTCGGCTCCACCGCGATGGTCGACACCGTGGTCGAGCTGCTGCAGGCGCATCCGCACCTGCCGGTGGTGTGCGACCCGGTGCTGCGTGCCGGCGGCGGCGGCAGCCTGGGCAAGGACGAAGTCGGCTATGCGATGCGCGAGCGGCTGTTGCCGCTGTCGCTGATCGCCACCCCGAACCTGCCCGAAGCGCGCATCCTCGCTGAACTGCCTGAAGGCACCGCGGACGAATGCGCCGAGAAGCTGTTGCCGTATATCAAGCACCTGCTGATCACCGGCGGCCACGGGGACGAGCACGAAGTGCACAACCGCTTATACAGCCGCGACGGCACGCGCCAGACCTTTACCTGCCAGCGCCTGCCCGGCAGCTATCATGGTTCGGGCTGCACGTTGGCCAGTGCATTGGCCGGTCGGATTGCCCACGGTGAAGGCTTGGTCAGCGCCGTGCAATCGGCACTCAACTACACTTGGCGCACCCTGCGTGACGCTGAACAACTCGGCCAGGGCCAGTTTGTACCGCGCCGGTTGCCGCTGGATTTCTGCTCTTAAAAGCACGAGGCCTGCCTGATGAAACTACGTGGCCTTTACGCCATTACCGACAGCCAACTGTTGGCCGGCAAATTCCTCGCCTACGTCGAAGCGGCGTTGGACGGTGGCGTGACCCTGCTGCAGTACCGCGACAAAAGCAGCGACGAAGCCCGCCGCCTGCGCGAAGCCGAAAAGCTGCGGGAGCTGTGCTCGCGCTACAAGACCCAACTGATCATCAACGACGACGCTGAACTGGCCGCGCGCCTCGGCGTCGGCGTGCACCTGGGCCAGACCGACGGCCCACTGACCCCGGCCCGCGCACTGCTGGGCTCCAAGGCCATCATCGGCTCGACCTGCCACAGCCAGATCGAACTGGCCGAACAGGCCGCCAAGGAAGGCGCCAGCTACGTCGCCTTCGGCCGCTTCTTCAATTCCAACACCAAGCCCGGCGCTCCGGCCGCCACGGTCGAGATGCTGGCCCAAGCCCGTGCGCGCGTGCAGCTGCCGATCTGCGTAATCGGCGGCATCACCCTGGAGAACGCCGAACCGCTGGTGGCGCACGGCGCCGACCTGCTGGCGGTGGTGCACGGCCTGTTTGGCGCCGACAGTACGCAGGAAGTCACGCGCCGCGCTCGCGCGTTCAACGATCTGCTTAAAATTTCAGTTTAGAGAGCCCCCTCATGTCCCGTTCCGAAACGCTGTTTGCCAATGCTCAGAAACACATCCCCGGCGGTGTGAACTCCCCCGTGCGTGCGTTCAAGAGCGTCGGCGGCACGCCACTGTTCTTCAAGCATGCCGAAGGCGCCTACGTCACCGACGAAGATGACAAACGCTACGTCGACTACGTCGGCTCCTGGGGCCCGATGATCCTCGGCCACAGCCACCCGGACGTGCTGGACGCGGTGCGCAAGCAGCTGGAACACGGCCTGTCGTACGGCGCGCCGACCGCCATGGAAACCGAAATGGCGGACTTGGTGTGCGCCATCGTGCCGTCGATGGAAATGGTGCGCATGGTCAGCTCCGGCACCGAAGCCACCATGAGCGCGATCCGCCTGGCCCGTGGTTTCACCGGCCGCGACAGCATCATCAAGTTCGAAGGCTGCTACCACGGTCACTCCGACAGCCTGTTGGTGAAAGCCGGCTCCGGCCTGCTGACCCAGGGCGTGCCGAGCTCGGCCGGTGTCCCGGCGGCGTTTGCCAAACACACCCTGACCCTGCCGTTCAACGACATCGCCGCCGTCGAGCAGATGCTCAATGAAGTGGGCCAGGACGTGGCGTGCATCATCGTTGAGCCAGTGGCCGGCAATATGAACTGCGTACCGCCGGCGCCGGGTTTCCTCGAAGGCCTGCGCGAGCAGTGCGACAAGCACGGCGTGGTGCTGATTTTCGACGAAGTGATGACCGGTTTCCGTGTCGCCCTCGGCGGTGCCCAGGCTCACTACGGCGTCACGCCGGACCTGAGCACCTTCGGCAAGATCATCGGCGGCGGCATGCCAGTGGGCTGCTTCGGCGGTAAACGCGAGATCATGCAGCACATCGCGCCGCTGGGCCCGGTGTACCAGGCCGGCACCTTGTCCGGTAACCCGCTGGCGATGGCCGCCGGCCTGACCACCCTGCGCCTGATCAGCCGTCCAGGCTTCCACGCCGAGCTGACCGACTACACCACGCGCTTGCTCGACGGCCTGCAACAGCGCGCCGATGCCGCCGGTATCCCCTTTGTTACCACCCAGGCGGGCGGTATGTTCGGCCTGTACTTCAGCGGTGCCGACGATATCGTCACCTTTGATGACGTGATGGGCAGCGATGCCGACCTGTTCAAACGCTTCTTCCACCTGATGCTGGAAGGCGGCGTGTACCTGGCGCCGAGCGCCTTCGAGGCCGGCTTCACCTCAATCGCCCATGGCGACGCCGAGCTGAAACTGACCCTCGACGCCGCTGAACGCGCCTTCGCTGCACTGAAATAATTGGCCGCAAAAATCAGACACCGCCCAAACGGTGTCTGATTTGCTACTTTGCCTACAGAGCTTTCCGAGTTTTTTCGAGAAATTACCTGCAATCCGGCAGATAACTTGCCCAACCAGCAGAAAAACGAGTAAAGACTTTGTAAGCAGAGGCCTGCTTATTTCATAATGCGCGCTTATTGGATCCCACGAGGGTCCGCGTGCCCCGTCAGAGGTAAGTCGATTCCCATGAAACGCACCGGCCGCACCCTGGTTCTGGGCTGCCTGTTGCTCCTTCAGCCGCTGCTGGCACATGCACAAGCAGGCGGCAACTCGTTGTTAATCCCAGCGATGGGTCGCTGCACCCTCAATACCCAGCCAGACAGCCAGGCCGAATCCCTGAGCGCGTGCCAGAAACAGGCTGACGGCGGGGATGCGCAAGCGCAATACGAGTTGGGCGAGTACTTCCACGACAGCAAAAACCCTGCACGCGACCTCAACAAAGCCTTGAGCTACTTCGAGAAAGCGTCGTTGCAGGGCCATGCGCAGGCGCAATTCGAACTGGGTAACATGTTCTTCAAAGGCGAAGGCGTACCGGCCAATAACGTCCAAGCGTATATCGTGCTGAAAATGGCGGCGGTCAACGGTGCGGAAGATGCGCTGGATACGGCCGACGAAGTGGCCGAGCACATGCAGCGCGATGAACTCGAAGTGGCGACCCAGGTACTCGGCCAGATTTTCCGTAATTACCTGCAGGAACTGCAGAGCGCGGATGGGCGTTCGCCCTTCTCCCCCCTGCCCTAGACCCTGCCCTTGTGGCGAGGGAGCTTGCTCCCGCTGGGCTGCGACGCGGCCCCAGTCCCCCTTCACTGACTTCTATATGACACACCTGTATGGCATTGGGGCCGCTTCGCGCCCCAGCGGGAGCAAGCTCCCTCGCCACAAAAGACTTATTTCTCAGGCATCGGCATCGGAAACGGCATCACATTGCTGGTGCCCCGCGCCTCGCTGATCTTCGGCGTGCCCAGGCGCTCGACTTCATCGATGCGCACAATCGAATGCATCGGCACAAAACTGCGCACCACGCCTTCAAACTGAGCCTTGAGCTTCTCCTCGCCCGGGTCGACGACCAACTGGGTGCGCTCGCCAAAGACGAATTCTTCCACCTCCAGGAAACCCCACAGATCGCTCTGATAGATCTGCTTGGCGTACATTTCGAACACCTGGCCCTGGTTGAGGAAAATCACCTTATAGATTGGAGCTTCACGTTTGGTCATGGTGGGCGAGGAACACATGGGGGATATAAAAGAGGGCGCGAACTATAGCATGGCACCCGATGCACAGCGCTAGGAACCGATGGGCATGACCCCTATAATGCGCGGTTCTTTACCACCAGTTGACGATTCCCATGGCCAAGAAGCTTTACATCGAAACCCACGGTTGCCAGATGAACGAGTACGACAGCTCGCGCATGGTCGACTTGCTGGGTGAACACCAGGCCCTGGAAGTCACCGCTCGCGCCGAAGATGCCGACGTGATCCTGCTCAATACCTGCTCGATCCGCGAGCGGGCCCAGGACCGTGTGTACTCGCAGCTGGGCCGCTGGCGCGAATTGAAGCTGGCCAACCCGGACATGGTGATCGCCGTCGGCGGTTGCGTGGCCAGCCAGGAAGGCGCCGCGATCCGCGACCGCGCGCCCTATGTCGACGTGGTCTTCGGCCCGCAGACCCTGCACCGACTGCCTGAAATGATCGACGCCGCCCGTATCACCAAGCTGCCGCAGGTTGACGTCTCGTTCCCGGAAATCGAAAAGTTCGACCACTTGCCCGAGCCGCGTATCGACGGGCCGAGCGCCTATGTGTCGGTGATGGAAGGCTGCAGCAAGTACTGCACGTTCTGTGTGGTGCCCTACACCCGTGGCGAGGAAGTCAGCCGGCCATTTGACGACGTGCTGTCGGAAATCATCCACCTGGCCGAAAACGGCGTACGCGAAGTGACCCTGCTGGGCCAGAACGTCAACGGCTATCGCGGCCTGACCCAGGACGGCCGCCTGGCCGACTTGGCGGAGCTGATCCGCGTGGTCGCAGCGGTGGACGGTATCGAGCGGATTCGCTACACCACCTCGCACCCGCTGGAGTTCTCCGACAGCCTCATCCAGGCCCACGCCGAAGTGCCGGAACTGGTCAAGCACCTGCACTTGCCGGTGCAGTCGGGTTCGGACCGCATTTTGTCAGCGATGAAGCGCAACCACACCGCACTGGAATACAAATCCAAACTGCGCAAACTGCGCGCGGCGGTGCCGGGCATCTGCATCAGCTCGGACTTCATCGTCGGCTTCCCCGGTGAAACCGAGAAAGACTTCCAGCAGACCATGAAGCTGATCGAAGACGTCGGTTTCGACTTCTCCTACTCGTTCGTCTACAGCCAGCGCCCCGGCACCCCGGCGGCCGACCTGGTGGATGAAACCCCGGAAGCGCTGAAAAAAGAGCGTCTCAACGCCTTGCAACATCGCTTGAACCAGCAGGGTTTCGAAATCAGCCGACAAATGGTCGGTTCCACCCAGCGCATCCTGGTCACCGACTATTCGAAAAAAGACCCGGGTGAACTGCAGGGCCGTACCGAGAACAACCGAATCGTAAACTTCCGTTGCGACAATCCGACCCTGATCGGCCAGTTTGCCGATGTGCACATCGATGCGGCTCAGCCCCATTCGTTGCGTGGGTCGTTGTTGCAATAATGACCTGATTAACACCGACTCAATGTGGGAGGGGGCTTGCCCCCGATGGCGGCGAATCAGATCACACATTTATTGCTGACACATCGCTATCGGGGGCAAGCCCCCTCCCACATTTGAACTGCATGGCATCAGGTTTAGATAAGTGCTTTCGTACCCGCGCCTCTGGCGTTATTCTCTATTTCACCTCAACAGCCAAAGGGCGGCTAAAAGCGACCTTGAACGCACCCATAGTAGAACCCCACCGTTTTCTCCTCGAGCCTTTTGAGGCTCGCCGTTTCGCCAACCTGTGCGGACAGTTCGACGAGCACCTGCGCCTGATCGAACAACGCCTGAGCATCGAGATCCGCAACCGCGGCAATCAGTTCGAGCTCATTGGTGAACCTCAACACACCACGTCCGCAGAAAACCTGCTGCGCCGTCTCTACCGCGAAACCAAGGGCAGTGAACTGTCGCCGGAAACGGTGCACCTGTACCTGCAGGAATCGGCAGTGGAAGACCTGGCCAACAATCCTGTGGCCGAAGCCAGCGTGGCCCTGCGTACCAAAAAAGGCATGATTCGCCCGCGCGGCTTGAATCAGCAGAAGTACGTCAAGGAAATCCTCGGCAACGACATCAACTTCGGCATCGGCCCCGCCGGTACCGGCAAGACCTACCTGGCCGTGGCCTGCGCGGTCGACGCACTGGAGCGCGAGCAAGTGCGCCGCATCCTGCTGGTGCGCCCGGCGGTCGAGGCGGGCGAAAAGCTCGGCTTCCTGCCCGGCGACCTGGCCCAGAAGATCGACCCGTACCTGCGCCCGCTCTACGACGCACTTTACGAGATGCTCGGCTTTGAATACGTGGCCAAGCTGATCGAGCGCCAGGTGATCGAGATCGCCCCGCTGGCCTACATGCGCGGGCGCACCCTGAACAACAGCTTCATCATCCTCGACGAAAGCCAGAACACCACAGTCGAGCAAATGAAGATGTTCCTCACCCGGATCGGTTTCGGCTCTACCGCCGTGATCACTGGCGACGTCACCCAGGTCGACCTGCCCAAGGGCACCAAGTCGGGCCTGGCCCAGGTGATCGAGGTGCTCAAGGACGTACCGGGCATCAGCTTCACGCACTTCATGCCCAAGGACGTGGTCCGCCATCCGCTGGTGCAGCGTATTGTCGAAGCCTACGAGCGCTTCGACCATCGCGACGATGCGCCGGCCAAGGACGTGCGCCGCGATGCTTGAGCTAGACCTGCAGCTGGCCACCGAAGCGCCCGCCCCCAGCGAAGCACAGTTCCGTGAATGGTGCGCCCTGGCCCTGCGCCAGCGCACCGCCGACTCGGAACTGACCATTCGCCTGGTCGACGAGCCCGAGGGCCGCGAGCTGAACCACACCTGGCGCCAGAAGGATTACGCGACCAACGTGCTGTCCTTCCCCGCCGACGTGCCGGATGAACTGCTGGATATCCCGTTGCTGGGCGACCTGGTCATCTGTGTCGAGGTGGTGGAGCGCGAAGCGAAGGAACAGGGCAAGGAACTTGAGGCCCACTGGGCTCATCTAGTCATCCACGGCTGCTTGCATCTCTTGGGTTACGACCATATAGACGATGACGAAGCCGAGGAAATGGAAACACTGGAACAAACGTTGCTTGCAGAATTGGGTCATCCGGACCCGTATGCAGACGACGACGCTTAAAAACACTCAACTGTAACAATAAAGGATTCAGAGTAATCGCTATGAGCGAAGACCGATCGAGCAACGGGCAGAAGTCATGGCTGGGTAAACTGACCCAGGCTTTTGCCCACGAGCCGAAAAACCGCCAGGAGCTGCTTGAGCTGCTGCGCGAGGCCCATCAGAACAAGTTGCTGGACAGCGAAGCGCTGGCCATTGTCGAAGGCGCCATCCAGGTGGCTGACCTGCAAGTACGGGACATCATGGTCCCGCGCTCGCAGATGATCAGCATCAAGGCGACCCAGACTCCACGGGAATTCCTCCCGGCCGTGATCGACTCGGCGCACTCGCGCTACCCGGTGATCGGTGAAAGCCATGACGACGTCATGGGCGTCCTGCTGGCCAAGGACCTGCTGCCTCTGATCCTCAAGGAGAACGGCGACAGCTTCAACATCAAGGACCTGCTGCGTCCGGCCACCTTCGTGCCTGAGTCCAAGCGCCTGAATGTGCTGTTGCGCGAGTTCCGCGCCAACCACAATCACATGGCCATTGTGATCGACGAATACGGTGGCGTGGCGGGCCTGGTCACGATTGAAGACGTGCTGGAACAGATCGTCGGCGACATCGAAGACGAACACGACGTTGAAGAAGACAGCTACATCAAGCCACTGCCCAGCGGTGACTTCCTGATCAAGGCATTGACGCCGATCGAGAACTTCAACGAGTTCTTCGACAGCGAATTCTCCGACGACGAGTTCGACACCGTCGGCGGCCTGGTGATGAGTGCGTTTGGCCATCTGCCAAAACGTAACGAAACCACCGAGATCGGCGCTTATCGCTTCCGCATCCTGAATGCCGATAGCCGCCGGATTCACTTGATTCGCCTGACACCTATTGCTCGCTAAGGACTGAAATGCGCCGTCTCACCGCTCCCGGCTGGCCCGGTAATGTGCTGGCCGTGGTGGCCGGTGCTATCACTACCCTGGCGCTGGCGCCGTTCGATCTGTGGCCATTTGCACTGGTAGCGGTCGGATTCTTCTATGTAGGGCTGCGTGAATTGAGCCCCCGGCAGGCGCTGGGCCGTGGCTGGTGCTTCGGTTTCGGCCTGTTTGGCGCCGGCACCAGCTGGATCTACTACAGCATCCATCACTTCGGCGGCGCTTCGGTGCTGCTGGCTGGCTTCTTGATGCTGCTGTTTACCGCCGCGATTGCCTGGTTCTTCGCCCTGCCCGCCTGGTTGTGGGCGCGCTGGTTGCGCCGCAATGAGGCGCCGTTGGCGGATGCGCTGACGTTTGCCGCGTTGTGGGTCGGCCAGGAAGCGTTTCGCGGCTGGTTCCTCACCGGTTTCCCGTGGTTGTACTCCGGTTACAGCCAACTCGACGGCCCACTCACTGGCCTGGCGCCCGTGGGCGGCATGTGGCTGATTTCCTTTGCCCTCGCACTGACGGCGGCCCTGCTGTGCAACCTGCCGCGCCTGTTGGCCACTAAGCGCAACGCGTTTATTGGCGCAGGCCTGGTGTTGCTGGTAGCGCCCTGGGCGATCGGCCTGGCACTCAAGCATCACGCCTGGACCAGCCCGTCTGGCGCGCCGCTGAGCGTGGCGGCCATTCAGGGCAATGTCGAACAAAGCATGAAATGGGACCCGGAGCAGCTCAACGCGCAGCTCGCGCTGTACCGCGACATGAGCTTCAGTTCCAAGCGTGTCGATTTGCTGGTGTGGCCGGAAACGGCGGTGCCGGTGCTCAAGGAGTCCGTTGAGGGCTACCTGGGCATGATGGGCAAGTTCGCCGCCGACCGGCACACCGCGCTGATCACCGGCGTACCGATCCGCCAGGAAGTGCACCACCAGAAGCGCTACTTCAACGGCATCACCGTGGTCGGCGAAGGCGACGGTACCTACTTGAAACAGAAGCTGGTGCCCTTTGGTGAATACGTGCCGCTGCAAGACATGCTGCGCGGCCTGATTGCCTTCTTCGACCTGCCGATGTCGGACTTCGCGCGCGGCCCGTCCGACCAGGCGATGCTCCAGGCCAAGGGCTATCAGATTGCGCCGTTCATTTGCTACGAAGTGGTGTACCCGGAGTTCGCTGCCGGGCTGTCAGCCCAGAGCGATTTGCTGCTGACCATCAGCAACGACACCTGGTTCGGCCGCTCGATCGGTCCCCTGCAGCACCTGCAAATGGCGCAGATGCGCGCGCTGGAAGCCGGACGCTGGATGATCCGTGCCACCAACAATGGCGTGACCGGCCTGATCAATCCTTTTGGGCAGATCACCGCGCAAATCCCGCAATTCGAGCGCGGCATCCTCTACGGAGAAGTCGTGCCAATGCATAACCTCACGCCGTACCTGCAATGGCGTTCATGGCCGTTGATCATCGTGTGCCTGGGGTTGTTTGGCTGGGCATTGCTGGCGGGCCGGATGGCCAAAACCGTCTGACAGAATCAAAACTAACTAATGTGGGAGGGGGCTTGCTCCCGATAGCGGAATGTCAGTCGGTACCTCCGATACTCATACACCGCGATCGGGAGCAAGCCCCCTCCCACATTTGGATTTGCGGTGTTATCGGTAAAACAACCGGTAGCCTATCTGCCCCACTGCTTCATTGATCAACTGCCCGCTCTGCCACACCGACTTGAACTCCGGCATCCACCCGCCCAGCGGCCTGGCGTTGTCCACGCCCAGGAAACCCACGGGTGCCGGCACCACGGTAAAGCCGGCCTTCTCAAAGCTCCACACCGAACGCGGCATATGCCAGGCCTGAGTAACGACCACCACGCGCTTGATACCCTCGGGCAGCAGGATCTCGGCGCTCATCTGCGCATTTTCCCAGGTCGTACGGCTGCGCTCTTCTTTCCAGCGCACCGTCACGCCAAAGTCATCCTGCATCGACACCGCCATCAACGCCGCCTCACTGGGCGGCGTGCCGTAATGCAGGCCACCGGTAGTCAGCACCGGCAGCCCGGACGCCTTGGCCAATCGTGCGGCATAACGCTGGCGCTCCAGGCCGATACCCGTGGGCTGGTCGGTGCCCCAGGCCGGATCACCGCGTTCACGCCCCGAGCCCAAGACCACGATGGCATCGGCGCGCTGGGCCAGGGTCGACCAGTCATCACGGGCCAACGGCGGCTCGCTTTCCAGCGCCCGTGCGCCCCACTCCACCGCCACCGGCAGGCTGATCAGCCACATGCCCCCCAAACCCAGGGCGAAGCAGCCAGCCGCCAAGCGCGGGCGGCTGCGACGAAACCACCAGGCAAGCGCCAGCAGCAGCAAGAAAATGCCGGGCGGCAGCAGCAGTTGTTTGATGAAATAACGAATAGGCATCGGGCATCTCCATAGATGCCCGAAGCCTAAGGTGTAACGGGGTTTAGCGACAATCTTTACAGTGAAATGGCGGTGATGCCGTTCAGGGGGGCAGTGAATTACTTGTAGCGGGCGGACCGGAGCTTTTCCGGGCCACGACCGGCCGACAAGTCCTTGAGCCACACCACCTTGGCTGAATGCGTAGGCTCCTTGATGGGCGGGGTTGCCACCCAGGGAGGCGCGCTGCGCCCATTGCGTTCCAGATAAGCCTTGATCAGTTCCAGCTCCGCACGGCTCAAGCCACGCAGTTCCAACTCAACAGGCCGTTCATCACGCAATCGGCCCGCCGTCCTCGCTGCATCCAATGCACGACCCAATCGGTCGATCAGTCCTTCGTAGATATCCGGTTTCGATACGATTCGCTGCGATTCAACCATCCCCTCACCTCATTGAAGATATGACTCACTCCCCAATAAACAGCGTAGCCCCCGTGGCTGTACCTGCCTGGCGCCGCGACAGACGGCCCTGCCTGCGCAATCAGGGTTTCCCTCGATAGAGTGGGGTCATGTATGCTACGGCGCTTCCTGTAACTCCACTTCCCGCAGGGTTTGGGCACGGACGCGCCGCTTTTTGGTGTCGATCAACCCAAGCCATGCACCGAAGAGGATTAGGCCACCCCTATTCAGTTCAAAAGTAGCCATGCACGAACACTACCAGCCCCGTGAAATAGAAAATGCCGCCCAATCCTTCTGGGACGAGCAGAAGTCCTTTGAAGTCAGTGAACAGCCAGGCAAGGAGACATTCTATTGCCTATCGATGTTCCCTTACCCCAGCGGCAAGCTGCACATGGGGCACGTGCGCAACTACACCATCGGTGACGTGATTTCGCGCTACCAGCGCATGCAAGGCAAGAACGTCCTGCAACCCATGGGTTGGGATGCCTTCGGCATGCCGGCGGAAAACGCCGCGATGAAAAACAACGTGGCCCCCGCCAAGTGGACCTACGAAAACATCGCCTACATGAAGAACCAGCTGCGCAGCCTGGGCCTGGCGGTGGATTGGTCACGCGAAGTGACCACCTGCAAGCCGGACTACTACCGCTGGGAACAATGGCTGTTCACTCGCCTGTTCGAAAAAGGCGTTATTTACAAAAAAAGCGGCACCGTGAACTGGGACCCAATCGACCAGACCGTCCTGGCCAACGAGCAAGTGATCGACGGGCGCGGCTGGCGTTCCGGCGCGCTGATCGAAAAGCGCGAAATCCCGATGTACTACTTCAAGATCACCGCCTACGCGGATGAACTCTTGTCGAGCCTCGACGATCTGCCGGGCTGGCCCGAACAGGTCAAGACCATGCAACGCAACTGGATCGGCAAGTCCAAGGGCATGGAAGTGCAGTTCCCGTACAACGTCGACTCGATCGGCGAAGCGGGCGCACTCAAAGTCTTCACCACCCGTCCGGATACCCTGATGGGCGCGACCTACGTCGCCGTGGCCGCCGAACACCCGCTGGCCACCCAGGCCGCCCAGAACAACCCTGAGCTGCAAGCGTTCATCGCCGAATGCAAAGGCGGCAGCGTGGCCGAAGCCGACGTCGCCACCCAGGAGAAAAAAGGCCTGCCGACCGGGCTGTTCGTCGAGCACCCACTCACCGGTGAAAAGCTGCCGGTCTGGGTCGCCAACTACGTGCTGATGCACTATGGCGATGGCGCAGTCATGGCTGTGCCGGCCCACGACGAGCGCGATTTCGAGTTCGCCACTAAGTACAGCCTGCCGATCAAATCCGTGGTGCGCACCAGCTCGGGCGACACCAACCCGGCCCCGTGGCAAGACGCCTACGGCGAGCACGGTGAGCTGATCAACTCCGGCGAGTTTAACGGCCTGGACTTCCAGGGCGCCTTCGACGCCATCGAAGTCGCACTGATCAAGAAAAACCTCGGTGCCTCGCGCACCCAGTTCCGCCTGCGCGACTGGGGCATCAGCCGCCAGCGCTACTGGGGCTGCCCGATCCCGATCATCCACTGCGAAAGCTGTGGCGACGTGCCAGTACCGGAAGACCAATTGCCGGTCGTCCTGCCGGAAGACGTGGTGCCGGACGGCGCTGGCTCGCCACTGGCACGCATGCCCGAGTTCTACGAATGCAGCTGCCCGAAATGCGGCCAGCCTGCCAAGCGTGAAACCGACACCATGGACACCTTCGTCGAGTCCTCGTGGTACTACGCCCGCTACGCCTCGCCGCACTATGAAGGTGGCCTGGTGGAAAAATCCGCGGCCGACCATTGGTTGCCGGTGGACCAGTACATTGGCGGTATCGAACACGCCATCCTTCACCTGCTGTACGCGCGTTTCTTCCACAAGCTGATGCGTGACGAAGGCCTGGTGAGTTCCAATGAGCCGTTCAAGAACCTGCTGACCCAGGGCATGGTAGTCGCCGAGACTTACTATCGCCGTGAAGCCAATGGTGCGTACACCTGGTTCAACCCGGCCGACGTCGAGCTCGAGCGCGACAGCAAAGCCAAGGTCATCAGCGCCAAACTGATCGCCGACGGCCTGCCGGTGGAAATCGGCGGCACCGAGAAGATGGCCAAGTCGAAGAACAACGGCGTCGACCCACAGTCGATGATCGATCAGTTCGGCGCCGACACCTGCCGCCTGTTCATGATGTTCGCCTCGCCGCCCGACATGAGCGCCGAATGGTCCGACTCCGGCGTCGAAGGCTCGCACCGCTTCCTCAAGCGCGTCTGGCGCCTGGCGCACGCCCACATCAGCCAGGGCCTGCCAGGCAAACTGGACGTGGCCGCATTGAGCGACGAGCAGAAACTCATTCGCCGCAGCATCCACCTGGCCATCAAGCAAGCCAGCCAGGACGTGGGCCAGAACCACAAATTCAACACCGCCATCGCCCAAGTGATGACGCTGATGAACGTGCTGGAAAAAGCGCCACAAGCCACTGAACAGGATCGTGCGCTGGTGCAGGAAGGCCTGGAAACGGTCACCCTGCTGCTGGCCCCGATCACGCCGCACATCAGCCACGACCTGTGGAACCGTCTGGGCCACAGCGACGCCGTCATTGATGCGCGCTGGCCGGTGCAGGATGACAGCGCCCTGGTACAGGACACGCTGCAACTGGTGATCCAGGTCAACGGCAAACTGCGCGGCCAGATCGATATGCCGGCCACCGCCAGCCGCGAAGACGTCGAGGCGGCTGCCCGCGTCAACGAAAACGTGCTGCGCTTTACCGAAGGCCTGACGATCCGCAAAGTGATCGTCGTGCCTGGCAAACTGGTCAATATCGTCGCTAGCTAATCGGATCGGGCGCGGGGCTTGAGCCCTGCGCCGAACAAAGCCTTCAGGGCCTCGATAAGGCCCACATGGTTTCAAGGGGAGCAACAAAATGATCAAACGCAATTTGCTGGTGATGGGCCTTGCCGTGCTGTTGAGCGCTTGCGGCTTCCAGCTGCGCGGCACCGGCACCACTGACCTGACGATCAAGGAATTGGACGTCAGCGCCCGCGACGCCTACAGCCAGACAGTCACGCAGCTGCGTCAGGTCCTGGAAAACAGCGGCGTTCACGTCTACACCGGCGCGACCTACAAGTTGTTCCTGGCCAATGAAAAAGAAACCCAGCGCAACCTGAGCTACGCCAGCGCCGGGCGTGCGTCCGATATCGAACTGAGCACCCAGCTCAACTTTGAAATCCAGGGCCGCGACCACCTGCCCTTGATGGCTGACAACATCCAAGTGCAGAAAATCGTCAGCCACGACGGCAACAACCTCGTGGGTTCGGATTCCGAAATCATCCAGGTGCGCAAGGAAATGCGTCGTGAGCTGGTACAGCGCATGGTCCTGCGCCTGTCGATGATCACCCCGGAACAACTCGAGACCTTGCAGCAACGCGCTGACGACAAGGCCAAGGCGGATGCCGACGCACTGAAAGCCGCGCAAGAGTATGAAAACAACACGCCGAAACAATCGCCTGTTGAAGTACCTGTCGAGTAAGCCAGACGGGGCGCTTCAAACGCCCCGTTCGCCCTGCCTATGAAACTCGCCCCCGCCCAACTCGCCAAACACCTGCAAGGTGGCCTCGCGCCTGTCTACATCGTCAGCGGTGATGACCCGCTGCTGTGCCAGGAAGCCGCCGACGCGATTCGCACCGCCGCGCGCCAGCAAGGTTTCGATGAACGCCAGGTATTCAGCGCCGACGCCAGTTTCGACTGGGGCACGTTGCTGCAAGCTGGCGCGAGCATGTCGCTGTTTGCCGAAAAACGCCTGCTGGAACTGCGTTTGCCGTCGGGCAAGCCGGGTGACAAGGGCGCGGCCGCCTTCATTGAATACTGCTCACGGCCTGCCGAAGACACGGTCTTGCTGATCAGCCTGCCCAAGCTTGACGGCAGCGCGCAGAAAACCAAATGGGGCAAGGCCCTGGTGGAAGGGGCGCAAACCCAGTTCATCCAGATATGGCCAGTGGACAGCAACCAGTTGCCGCAGTGGATTCGCCAACGCCTGTCTCAGTCAGGGCTGTCGGCCACCCAGGACGCAGTGGAACTGATCGCCGCCCGAGTCGAAGGCAACTTGCTTGCCGCCGCCCAGGAAATCGAAAAGCTCAAGCTGATGGCCGAAGACGGGCAGATTACCGTCGAGACCGTCCAAGGCGCCGTCGCGGATAGCGCACGCTTTGATGTGTTCGGACTGGTGGACGCGATCCTCAATGGCGAACCCGCCCACGCCCTGCGCATGCTGGAAGGCCTGCGCGGTGAAGGCGTCGAGCCACCGGTGATTCTCTGGGCCCTGGCCCGGGAGTTGCGGGTGCTGGCCAACATCGCCCTGCAATACAGCCAGGGCACGCCGCTGGACAAAGCCTTCAGCCAGGCCAAGCCGCCGGTGTGGGACAAGCGCAAACCCTTGATGAGCAAAGCCCTGCAACGGCATTCGGCGCAACGCTGGGCGCAGCTTTTGCTTGAGGCGCAACGCATTGATGCGCAGATCAAGGGCCAAGCGGCCGGTTCGCCGTGGATGAGCCTGAGCCGTTTGTCGCTGTTGATGGCCGGCCAGCTCCAAACGCTTCCCGCCGAATAACCCCTCTCTCAAATCACTGAAAATCCACTGTGGGAAGGGGCTTGCCCCCGATAGCGGTGTATCAGTCAAAGATGTATTACTGACACTCCCTCATCGGGGGCAAGCCCCCTCCCACATTTTGATTGCATTTACATTTTCACAAATGTGCTGGGCTTTACAGGCAAGCAACTTCGGCAGATGATTCGCACCGTTTCCCCCCTCCAAGAGAGAAGTAACCATGAGCAAAAAGCCATCCAAGCATGGCCCCAACAAGGCCAAATCCATCATCGCCCAGCCACTGTTCCGCAGCCGTCAGGAACGCGCCGGCAAGGGCAAAGGCAGCTACCGCCGCGAAGCCTTCCAGTCTAATAGCTGGGAGGCTTCTTACTTTCTGGCTGCCTGAAGGCAAGCGCCCCTCTGGCATGATAAGGTCTG
>Ga0207650_10000536_pt1 | contig 31058 bp, 25 predicted proteins | sample KBSS63metaG_FD_184325 | JGI IMG/M metagenome (GOLD analysis project Ga0207650, IMG submission 184325) | Switchgrass rhizosphere microbial communities from Kellogg Biological Station, Michigan, USA - KBS S6-3 metaG (SPAdes) (version 2) | ecosystem: Host-associated > Plants > Roots > Rhizosphere...
GTTTCTCGCCTGGTATGGGGCCGAGCTGGAAGAAGAGCGGGAGCTGTTCGGCCGCGATCCGTGGGCCTATAACATCAAAGACAATCGCGCCGTGCTGGAAACGATGACGCGTTATGCGGAGATGACTGGAGTGACGGAACGCAAGCTCGAAATCAGCGACATGTTTGTTGAGAGTGCGTGGAGTAAGGAAAATGTGTGAGTTATGTCATCCTGACGGCGAAGCCAAAGGATCTCGGCTTTCCTCTGCTGATAAGTCGAGATGTTTCGCTCCGCTCAACATGACACCTATAGCATGGTACGAAGCGCAACACATTTCTGAACATGGGCGCGATCGAACGGCGCGTCAGTCCAACTTGGCAGAGCGGCGAACAGTCTATTTGTTTTCTTTCGCACCGGCGCGCGCCCAGTCGGGACGGTAACGATCGTCGGTGACGCCGGCAACCGTGTAGCCGCCGTCGACGTAGAGAATGGTTCCCGTAATGTAACTGGCGCCATCGCAAGCGAGAAAGACGCAGGGCTCGACCATGTCCTCCGGAGTTTCGGTTCTACCCAAGGGCAGACGGCGGACTCGCTCAAGAACGCCGGCGCTCCAGGGTTTGCGCGCAGTGTTGCCGCGCGCGAGGCCGTTCACGGTGATACCGTAAAAGCCGAGCGCATGCGCCGCCGCGCGGGTGAGACCGTTGACGCCGCCGCGATCCGCCGTCCACGAGGCCGCTTGGCCGGGACCGAGCAGACCGACGATCGAACTGAGATTGATGATCCTGCCTGAGCGCCGTTTGACCATCTCGCGCGCGACGGCCTGGCAGGTGAGAAAATAGCTCTTGACTCCGCGGTTGAGCGAGTCGTCGAAATCTTCTTCCTTGAAATTCAGAAATTCCTGGTTGTGCGACGCCATGGTGCAGTTGACCAAGATGTCGATGCGGTCGAAAGCTTCTATAACCTGCTTGACCATGGCTTCGACTTCGTTGCGTTTTCTGAGGTCGATGGCGATGGAGAGCGCGCGACGGCCTTTTTGCCGTACTTTTTCCGCCGCCGCGTCGGTGTCGGCCTGTTTGAAATCCACGCAAACCACGTCGCAGCCTTCCGCGGCAAAGCCGGGCACGATGGCAGCGCCGAATTCGCCGTTACATCCAGTGACAATTGCGATTTTTCCTTCGAGTTTCATGATTTCACCGAGCCGGTTGCCAGCCGGCGGCCCTCAATTGAGCGTAATTTTTGCGCGTGATCGTGTAGTCGAACACCGTCGCAATGCTCGGCGGCTTGGCGACTTTGGTAAGCTCCGACCGGCTCGCCACCTCATCGCGCAAAACCTCGTCGGGAAGCGAGCCGTCGTCGGTCATGGCCGCTCGGGTCACATCGTAATCGACCCTGATCGCGTCCAGCGACGACGGATCACGTTTGCTGATGAGCGCAATGGTCTCGTCTTTGTACCGGCGAGCAAACTCGCGCCCCTTGGCCAAGCCGCGCAGAAAGCGCTCTACCAATTGCGGATTTTCCGCCAGGAGCTTGTTCGAGGTCGCTACGCCGTTCCAGACGAGCTGGATCTCCTTGCCGAGATCGGCGAGCACGACATGCTTTTGGTCCTTGATGACCACCATATCGCGCGGTACCAGCGGCGCCGCGTCAATGGCGCCGGTCTTTAGCGCGGGAAAGCGTACTTCGTTTCTTCCCACAGCGATAAACAAAACCGACGACGGATTGACCCCCATTTTTTTGAGGTAGAGAATCGTCGCCAGATGGCCGGTGTCGCCGAAGCTGTTGATAGCGATTTTCTTTCCGACGAGCTCTTTGGCAGAAGTGATGTCCGGTTTGATCGAAACCAAGGTATAACTTGGCCGCGAAAGATTGGTGTAGACGATTTTCACCGGGCCGCCGCGCACGGCTGCGCTTACTGCCGAGCTGGCCGAACTGCTGAACTGAAACTGTCCTGACAACAAGCCGGGAGTCGCGACGCCACCGGGAGCGCGAATCACCTCGATGTTGAGCCCTTCCTCGCGGAAGTAACCTTTGTCCATGGCGCAGATGTGATCCATATACGCCGCGCTGAGGGTGGCGTAAGAGACACGGATGTTGTCGATAGCGAAAACAGGTGCTGCCGTTGTCAGCACCATGATAAGGCAAAGCCATGCGATCGGCGATGATATAGCGCGTGGCGGAAATCGGCTCATTTATACGATCGGCTGTCCTGCGCGTTTGGCGCGGTGGATGAATTCATCCGCCAACCGCACCGGTTTTCGCGTGTAGAGAATGATGCGGATCGTTGCCATGTCCCCGACATTGCGGTGCGAGGTGCCCGGCGGAATAAGCAGAAAATCGCCGGTCTCGAGCATGTATTCTCCCTGGTTGGTGCGCGTCGCGCGCCTGCCGGAGAGCTGAAAGGCAATTTCGTCCTGGCCAAAACCGCGATGATAGATTCTCTGCGCATCCGAACGGTGGGTGGTCTCGATCATGATGTCGGCGTTTTCCACAAGCTCGAAGTGCTTGCCGCCGGAGCCGCCTTCATCCACCTGATCGAGCACGGTGGTCGGTTTGAGCAAGGTGCACTGTTTATTCGGTACGACGCTCTGCTTGACCGGATAACTCAGCGCGATGTCGACCGTGTTTCTCGTGTATACGATCAGACGTGTCGTTGGGCCGTCGCCGCTGTTCTCATGAGTGATACTCGGCGGCACGACCAACACGTCGCCTTCGACCAACTCGAAATCGCCCTCGGAGGTTTTGGTGATGCGCTTGTTCTGCATCTGAATCTGGGTTTCGCAAAATCCCGCAGGTCTGCGGCCGTCCGCTCCCTTCGCGGAACGGCAGTGCATCAGCTCCATGCGAACGTCATCGTTGACGAAAATCGGGATCTGACGTGTGTCGCCGTCGCCGGGCAGATCTCTCTCGAGCAATTTCAGCGGCGCGATCAACTGGCAGGGGCGATCGTATTTGTCTTTGCAGCCGACGATGTCTATTTCCTCGTCGACTTCCTTCCAGACTTTTTCCGCCTTCGGACCGATGTTGCCGATGAACGACAGCGTGTTGATCTCTTTGAACTTGGCCCCCATACGAGCGTTCTCCTCGCCGAGTTTTGCGCTTATTTGTTTGCTGGCGGGATTTCGAACGGCGCCCACACTTTACCCCAGGGCGGGCGAAAGCCATCTTCGGTAACGGCGGCGTTGGCGTACCCGGCGTCGACAAATAAACTCTCGCCGGAGACGAAGTTCGAATCGCCAGTGGCCAAAAACACAGCCGCCCCGACGAGATCTTCAGCCTTGGCGAGACGTCCGATCGGAATGCGCCGGATGCGCTCTCCGATTTCTTCTCGGCTCAGGGCATTTTCGTCCAGCGGTCCGCATACCAGCGAATTGACGTTGACGCCGTAAAATCCAAGCGCCTGGGCAATGGCTCGCGTCATAGCGTCAACGCTGGAATAAGCGACGCTGTTGCCGACGGACTCTCCGGAAGCGATGCGCGCGTCTGTCGTGGATAGATTGATAATTTTTCCAGAGCGCTGCGCAGCCATTTGCCGGCCAACCGCTTGGCACGTTAGAAAATATGCCTTGGGTCCGCGCTCGACGCATTGATTGAACGCTTCCTCGGTCAAGCCAAGAAAGTCAGCCTGCTGAGTGATGCCGGAACAGTTGAGCAACACGTCGATACGCCCAAACTCGGTTACGGCTCGGCGCACCGCTTCCTCAACGGATAATTTTAGCGTTAGGTTAAAGGACAGGGACAGCGATTGCCGGCCGAGGGAGCCAAGTTCCGCTGCAAGTGTCTCAGCACGATCAGCAGCCTCGTCGCCGACGACGCAGTGGGCTCCTTCGCTGGCAAACCCTAGCGCGATTGCTCTGGCGCAAGGATGCTGGGCACTGGTGATGAATGCGACTTTGTCTTGTAATCTCATTCAGAGTTCCCAACGGTGTCGATTCGCAATCGTGTCTTATAGAAAGCCTCTAACGCTGTCAATCTGATGCCTTTGTGGTGATAAGTTTAATGGGCAGATTAGAAGATCCAAACCGTCGATTCCCGAGCAAGGGGGAGTGTGTCGGAGTATTCCGATTACGCGGCGAGGAGCGCTGCCGTAACATTCGTGGTGCGCTCGTGAAGCACGACTCACACCTTCGGCATCAGGCCCGCGGCTTTGATCCCTTCGATGGCGCAGGCTTCATCTTCGTCGGCAGTCCCGCCGCTGATCCCGACCGAGCCGATGATTTCACTGCCATCCATAATCAAGACGCCGCCAGCCACCGGCACTACTTTGCCGCCGGACATATCTGAGAGCGCGCCTAAAAAAGTGGGACGCTCTTTCAGACGCTCGCTCAGCGCGCGGCTCGATTCGCCCATACCGACCGCGCCCCAGGCTTTGCCGACGGCGATATTCGGTCGCAAAATGCTTGCGCCGTCTTCGCGCTTGAGAGCTTTGAGGCAGCCGCCGTCGTCAAGCACGGCGACGCACATGGGTCGATATTTCGCTTCGCGCGCTCTGGCGAGCGCTTTATCGACAATGACAGAGGCTTTTTCAAGCGACAATTTCATTGGATCTCCTTGAACAAGTTGTTCAGTTAATCTGCCTTTTGTCTGACGACGTCATGACCAGAGTCGGGTCCCTTGATGGAATTGAAGGCGCTATCCGAATTGCAGCTATTTGAGCAATTCTCGCGCGATTAGCAATTTTTGAATTTCCGATGTCCCTTCGTAGATGCGAAGCGCACGCACATCGCGATAAAGCCGTTCCATGACATGCCCGGCGACAACACCATTGCCACCGTGAATTTGCAGTGCTTGATCAACGATTCGCTGGGCCGCTTCCGTCGCGAACAATTTTGCGATCGAGGATTTGAGCCCCGAATCGGGTCCGTTTCGGTCATGCGCTGCCGTGGCTTCGTAGACCAGAAGGCGAGAGGCTTCCAGATCCGTGGTCATTTCGGCGAGCTTGAATTGAATACCTTGAAACTCTGCGATCGCCCGTCCGAACTGTTGCCGATTGCGCGAGTAAGCGATCGCTTCGGCCAAAGCTCTGCGCGCGAAACCGACCGCGCTGGCTCCGACGGTGCATCGGAGAATGTCCAGCGTCTGCAAAGCGATTTTCAAGCCGTTACCTTCGGCTCCGAGCAAGCCATCTTGAGAAACGAAACAGTCCTCGAATTGCAGTACACCGATAGGATGGGGAGACAGAAGACGAGTCTTTTCCCGCACGCTGAAACCAGCGGAATCACTTTCAACTATGAACGCGCTGATTCCTTTTGCCTTCGCGCTGAAGTCGGTGGAGGCGAAGACAACGTAAACTTGGGCGACGCCGGCATTTGAAATTAACTTCTTGGTTCCGGTTAAACGGTAGCCGCCGCGGACCTTGTTGGCACGGAGGCTAATGGCGCCGGCATCGGAGCCGGCATCGGGCTCCGTCAAAGCGAAAGCTCCGATGTTTTCGGCGCGAGCTAATGACGGCAAGTATTTCGCTTTTTGTTCTTCCGTACCCGCAAGAATAATCGGTTGAGTAGCGAGCGCCTGAACGCCGAACATCACATCAGCGAGGGCGCCGAATTGCGCGAGTTCCTCACGAATCACGCACAGATCCCGGGCCTGAACCGTGTCGCGAGCCCCGCCGTAGGAACGCGGCGCCACATAGGCCATGAAACCTTCTTGCCCAAGCTGATGTGCAAGGGATGTCGCTTGATCCTCGAGATTTTCCTGGTCCGTTTGCCAAAATCGCGGATTTCGTTCCGACCACGAGCGCAAGTGCGCGCGCAGCTCGTCAATCTGATCCAATTCCGGAAGGTTCATGTCAGTACGAAGTCGGTAAGCAGTGCAACATGCGACAGCTACGAGAGCTGTATTGATCAGCAGCGATTGAATTGCAACGGCCGCTTTTCGACGAATGCGTTATAGCCCTCGACAAAATCCGCGGTGTTCATGCAGCGGGCTTGAGTTGCGGCCTCGATTTCCAAGGTTAAATTCGTTTCCGTTTCGAGCAGCTCTTTAGTTACTCCAAGGGCATACAACGGCCCGGCTTTGAGACGATTGGCCCATTTGTACGTTTCATCCATCAATTTGTCGGCGGGCACAACCCGATTAGCCAAACCGATCCGATGAGCCTCGGCGGCGTCGATGGTATCGCCGAAGAAAACCAACTCCGTCGCTTTACCGAGCCCCACTATTCTTGGCAGCAAGTAGAGTGCGCCCATATCGGCTCCGGACAGGCCGACCTTGACGAAGAGAAACGCCGCGCGAGCTTGATCCGAGAAGATGCGCAGATCCGAGGCCAACATCAGCCTTGCGCCGGCTCCAGCGGCGATGCCATTGACAGCCGCAAGGATCGGCTTTTTCAGCTGGCGCATGTTTTTCACGACATTGCAGGTCATTCGTGTAAATTGGTACCGCTCATCGTCCGTCATTTTAAGCAGCGGCCCGATGATGTCATGCACACTACCGCCGGAGCAAAAACTTTTTCCCGTTCCCGTAATGACGACCACTTTGACATCGCGGTCGTGCGCCAAATCAGCCATGACGTTCTCAAGTTCGCGGTACGTTTCGAAGGTGAGCGCATTTAATTTTTCGGGGTCGTTCAGCCATATCGTCGAAACGCCATCGCGGCTTTCGAAAACGAAGCTGGAATAGCTCATGGCGGCTCCTTGTCGTCCGAGGGTTTAGAACGACGATACTCAGTCCCATTGACTAATCAATAGCCAGACCTCTCGCTCGATTGAGCGAGATAAGATAGAGCTGAAAAGAATTCCTCAGGCCGGGCAGGGTAAAAACCGCGGCTTAATGTAGGATCGTAGTTCGCGCGCGTTCTTAACCGCGTAGCCCTGGGCGTCATTATTGAAGTAGCCGAACACGTCGAGCCCGCTGCTTAATTGTCGATCGATCCATTCGACCTCACGGGATAATTGCACTTCGGAGTAACTGCCGGAATAGTGGTCGCCGTGATAGCGCAGATAAGTCCACTCTGCGGTAAGGAGCCGGGGATGATTTTTTATCATATCGTGAATGCATAGCGCCGCGCGATACCGCTCCAAAACCTTGTATACTTCAGGGCACAGCCAACGCTCATCGCGGAACTCAACGGCGAAACGCAGACCGCGGGGTGCGGCGGCGAGGAACGCGTCCAGCCGTTGGGTATTGACATTCCAATGAGGCCGAAGTTGGACCAGTATCGGGCCGAGCGTCTGCTTGAGACGTTTGCTGACACTGAGGAAATTGCCGAGGGTTGAGCGCGGCTCCTTTAGCCGCATGAAATGAGTACCGTAGCGGTTGAATTTTACCGCATAACAAAAACCGCGAGGTGCTTGCTTTCTCCAAGAGTCGAAAGCCGCGGCGCTAGGGAGGTGGTAAAACGTATTGTTAATCTCGACGGTATCAAAGGTTTGCGCGTAGTAGGAGAGCCATTGCGCTTTGGGCAGGTTTTCAGGGCAAAAAAACGCCGCGCCAGTGGTTGTAATGATAGCCCGATGTGCCGATGCGGGCCGTGCCTTTGCGACGCACTAACAGACACCTTAGCTCCGCTCACGGCCAGGGTGACGCTCGAATGACCGTGATGCTGTCCTGTAGCCGGGTGGCGCTCGGCGGAAAGTCCGCGGCGCCACCCGGAAAATTTACGGTACTAGTTTGCTACCGCCGCGCTCGGCGATCGGCTTGAATATCACGCTCGATATCTCTGATGCGTGCTTCATCCTCGGCAATTTTCCGTCGGTTCGCATGATGGCGACGATCATAGTCTAATTGCCGCCTGGCTTGTTCCAAGTCATGACTGTCGCTTCGCAGATCGGCGCGCCGATCCCAACGGTTGTGATCTTTAGACCAATGCCAATAGTCTCTCGCTAATACTGCGGAGGCAGGGCCCAGCAGAGAGACTGTTACCAAACTGCAGCAAGCGAGAAGCTTAATTTTTTTCATCATAACAAGTCTCCTTTCTGCGGGGAAAAGGCGCAAGCGCCGTGCCACAGCTAAATACCATTGAACTCACGATTTTGTCTGGAGTGTGGAATTTTCCGTCGGGCGAACGACGGACCAATCGGAGGAAATTGCCGTCGGAATCTTGCTAAAATCTCGGCATTCATAAATGCATTGGGAAATTTTGGACAAGGGCTGCGGGAAGTCCGAGCCATATTGGAGGCTAACAGCGTCGTGATCCAAGCGACGTGAGTATTCCGCTTTGAACGAGGTTGCCGACGCCGCTTTGCGGTTGTCATCGTTGAGCGTCTTTGCTAACCTGCGGGCGCGATTTTCAACTCAGATGTTGGCGAAGGTCAATAGTGCGGCTCTGTACGGCATCGATGCGCTTCGCGTAGAGGTTGAAATTGATCTCGCTTCCGGTTTGCCCCAACTCGCCACTGTCGGTTTGCCTGAAGGCGCCGTCAAAGAAAGCAAAGACAGGATCAGGGCAGCAGTAAAAAACTGCGGCTATACGTTTCCGGCTAAGCGGATTACGATCAATCTCGCCCCCGCGGATATCAAGAAGGAAGGATCGGCGTACGATTTGCCAATGGCTGTCGGTATTCTTGCGGCCGAAGGGATCATCGATAAAAAATTGTTCGACGATTACCTGTTGATCGGCGAACTATCGCTCGACGGCACGATCAAGCCGGTGCGCGGCGCACTGCCGGTTGCCATGGCGGCGAAAAAACACCGGGTGAAGGGTGTTATTCTGCCTGAGCAAAATGCCTCCGAGGCCGCGGTGGTGCGCGAGGTAGAGGTGCTCGGCGTGCGCGATTTGCCTCAGGTCGTGGAATTTTTCAACGGCAGTCAATCCATTGACCCGGTCTTTGTCAACCTGGACGACCTATTCAACCAGCACTCACAATACAGCGCAGACTTCAATGACGTGAAAGGACAGCAACACGTCAAACGGGCGCTCGAAGTTGCCGCCGCTGGCGGCCACAACGTAATCCTCGTCGGCCCGCCCGGCTCGGGCAAAACCATGCTCGCCAAGCGCCTGCCTACGATTCTTCCTGATCTTACGCTCGCCGAGGCCCTGGAAACCACCAAGATTCACAGCGTCATGGGGACACTCAATGGCCAGGCGATCATCGCAACGCGGCCGTTTCGCTCGCCCCATCATACGATCTCGGACGCCGGCCTCGTGGGTGGTGGTTCCGTACCGAAGCCGGGTGAGGTTTCATTAGCTCACAACGGCGTCCTCTTTCTCGATGAATTACCCGAGTTCAGGCGTAACGTCCTGGAGGTCATGCGCCAGCCTTTGGAGGACGGCAGCATCACAGTCTCCCGCGCCATGGGTTCGATCAATTACCCCGCGAGCTTTATGCTGGTTGCCGCGATGAACCCGTGTGTCTGTGGTTTTCTTACCGATCCACAAAAGGAATGCACTTGCACGCCATTACAAATTCAACGCTACCGCTCGAAAGTATCCGGGCCGCTGCTTGATCGCATCGATATTCAGGTGGAGGTGCCGGGCCTGCGTTACCACGAACTCGCTAGCAAAGATGCTGGTGAAAGCTCCGAGACCATTCGGCGGCGCGTCAACGGTGCACGAGCGATTCAGTTGCAGCGCTTCGAACGAACTAAAATTCACGCCAACGCACAGATGGGTACCCGAGAAATCAAACGATACTGCGCGGTAAAAGACGATGCCGAAAATTTATTGGAGACGGCGATCAACAAGTTGGGGCTAAGTGCGCGAGCTTATAGCCGCGTGCTCAAAGTCGGCCGCACGATCGCGGACCTGGCCGATGCTGAAAACATCGAAGCCGCACATATCGCCGAAGCGATTCAGTATCGGAGCTTAGATCGGAGCATGTGAGTGGCGACAAAATCAGCGATTGAACCGTCCAAAAACAAGTACTACTCGTTAGCTCGGTAATGGTAATAGGAATAGGATTCCGCCGAATCAACAACTCCCGCTTCGCCTATGGCCGAGTTTGTCACCGAACCCTATCTCGGTTCCGTAATTTATTCCTCGGCTAGTAAAAATTTCCTCAAAGCTGCCTGCAAGTATTAAGCTTTTTTGTCCAGTCATTTGGCACAGGCATTGCGCATTTAGAAAAAAGCGAAACGGTCGTCTAAATGTTAGGGCTCGTAAGGAGAACAAAATGAAGTCAAAAGCTTTGCTCTCGGCAGTTCTTATCAGCGGAATCTTTGCTCTCCCAAATGCGGCATTATCGCGCGACGAAACCAACCACGACGGAAGGAATGACCGGTACGACAAATGGAACGACAATGATGCTCGTCACCTCCAGGGTCGTTGGTATCTAAACGGCGATCCCAACAAACCGACCGAGATAAAGCTCAATGGACGAAGTCTTCAAGCAACAAATGAAAGCGGCAAGACGAGCAGATTAGAAATGGAACGTGGCGGCAGTATCCGTGCTTCTGACTGGCGCGGGATACGGGGTACGGTAAGAGGAAACAGAATTCAATGGGACAACGGTACCGCATGGACGCGTATGCCAGCCGACCGATTCGCGAGCTGGTCCGATCGATGGAGCGACAAAGACGCGCGTCAACTGCAAGGACGTTGGTATTTCGATGGTGATCCGAACAAGCCAACGGAAATAAATGTAAACGGAAGAAGGCTCGAAGCGAGGAATGAAAACGGCCAAACAAGTAAATTGGAAATGGACCGTTATGGGAATGTCCGCGCTTCGGATTGGCAAGGCATACGCGGCAATGTGAAATCCGATCGGATCGAATGGGAGAATGGTACAACATGGACAAAGAGGCCATCACAGCGATACGGTCGACGCTAGCCTGTTTGTCCTCACGAGTTGCCGGCCTGAGCTTCGTCTGCTAGCTCGCTGCGCTGCCGTGATTATCGTCGCGGTATTCGCTCTTACTAGTTTTTATGCGCTGTTCTACTGCTGACGTTCTCTAATACCTTGCGAAGCTTGCTACGAAGCAGGCAAATGTTGTTTTGGTAGGCGAGTGGCGCTTCGGCGATATTCTTGGGGCTGGAGTAATGTTTTCGTGGATAACTAAAAAAACCAGCTATAAACTTGCAATTCTCCCGTCCATTTGTGATTGACATCATTCCCGGACGCCAACTTGCAGTTATCAAGTCGACGAAAGCGGTTTCCTTCAAATTAGTATGTCGAGCTTTCCGTTTGTTCGCGCTGCCGCCTTTACGGATCTGATTCCCAACAATACGATCCGCGTCTCGGTGGATCCGATTGGCAGGTGTTCCTGGTTGCGTTTAATCCCTTCCAATGCTGCTGCGCGCTGAAGAAAACTTAAGTCACCGATCGCTTATGGCGAGGTTAGATTACTATCCGAGAAACGGATCGCTGCGCAGGTAAAATCTGCGCGCCGCTCGGCTATGACGACTAGGCAGATGCAAGTCGTTTCAATGGATCTCGTATAATCAGAAGGTCATAAAAACAGGAACTTACAGCGACTTGCTTCCTTTGCTGTCTTAATCGAAGCGACCGCAAATACGCTGCCCACGAAAAAGTGGGTCCGATTCTCGTATTTTTCTTGACACCTGGGCGACATTTCGTAATCTGCGCTCATCCTCGTACAAACACTGCCTGTTGGGTCGATCGACTTCGGCTTTGGAATTACCCACTGCGGCAGTGGCATCAATTCATCCGGCGACGCGCGAGCGTACAACATGGCGGGAAAATCTGATTGGAGCTGGTCAAAATAAAATAACCGGGGTAGCCAGTGCGTACAGAATTGGATCTCATGGCCCGAACGCGGCGATTCCTACAACGATCGGAGCAGTTACTTTTAGAGTCAGAGAAACTTGTGGCCGAATGGCAGAAATTAATCGACGATCAGACAGCAAAAACTATCAAGCGAATTTCAGCTCGGCTGAAAAGGAACGGACCGAACTCCGGCTCAACGCTGCCTTGACAAGCGATCAAACGATTTCGAAAACTGCGAACAGCACCCGGTTGTGAACGTAACCCTCCCTACTGAGTCAATCACCGTGCATCATTCAAGCTCTGATGAGCTCTCGTCCGCAGTAGGCATGCGGGCGAGGTCAACCCTTTATCGTCGCGGATATCTCGCGAGAATATAGAATTGGACGCGCGTCACAGATGTCAGCTTGTTGTCAAGACTGCCATTTGACAGCCGGACCAAGAAAATTTGCCTTTGAAACTTTGCAGCCTTCTAGAGAAATTTAGAACCGCGCAGGATGTAATCTGGTGAGCAACTCCCAGGCAATATAGGCTAGACGCCTCTAGTGAACATCGCTTCTGTTTTGGCACCTCTTCTGCATTTACAGGAAACAGAGCTCAAGGGAGGCCAAAGCTGTGGACGATGTAAGCCTGGGATCGGCGATTTTGATTGGCATATGGATTTTCTTTGTCACTGCGCGACCTCGTCGCGAGCCAACCAGATCTCAAAATCAGTCGTTGCCGGTAGGCAATTTAGGCGGCTCCCAGCCAACCGACGAGTGGAGCTTTGATCCTTCAAAAAACGACGGAAGTATAATCGAACAAGCAGACGGTTGGGTACTGCGGTAGCGTACTCCTGTCGGGCCGAGTCAGACCGGCAATTGTCAACGTCAAACAGCCACCATTTTGGTATTCTCAGTTCGCTGCGCTACTCTGACAAGTTGGATAAATGCGTGCGGGCTCGCCTCACAATCAGAACTCAAGCGTTTTGCCGAAACTCAATCTGCATCCGCGTCCGCACCCAGAACGAAATCACGACCATTTTTCGACTTTTAAACTCCATTCCGCGCACATCCTCGTTGCTTTGATGTCAGCAGATTACTGAAACCGCGCTCGTTTCCGTTTCCACTCCTGAATCCTTGTGGCATATCCATTGCGCTTTTCAGCAGACCAAAAAACAGGAGACTTTGACTCAATGGAGCAATCTGTGACCACCAGTTCAGGTACTTCACGTTCGACGAGCATTGAATGGCCAATTGTTTTGTACTGGGTAACCTATCTTAGTATTGTGTTTGGAATTCTTTGGGCTTTTATCTCTGAAGGGGTGTAGGCGTGCTGTGATTGCGGCCTGACGACAAAGTTTTTGAAGAGAAACGGTTGTTGAGGACTTTGCTTTCAACCATTCCACGCTTCTAGAATCCTACCCTGCACAGCTGCACATTTATAGAAAAATCAATGCCGAGAGCTACGAGAGTGATGAAGGGCAGTATTCGGATTGCGCTAAAACCAAGCACTAGCTCTAAATCCGCGAGAACAACGCTTGTCTGGGCATCCGCGGTTCGTTTGTCAACACGCGAGTCCGCTTGCCTAAACTGACGGGTTGCGGCTCCGCAGATTATCTCGTCAAGGTAGATTAAGCTTTGTTTCAGACGTTCTGGGTGCTACCTACACGATGTATTCTGTAATTCTCACTATTCCGCTCGCTCAATACGATTTATTCATAGAAAAGATTCATCCATTATCGCGAGCCTATGAGCTTCTTGTGAACGGCTGTTTTGATCAAGAGACCTCCGATGGTCACCTCGAACGCAAAATTCAGATTCTCTGCAACAAAGACGAGGCAGTACTTCTGCTACAGATGGCAGAAGAACTCTGTCCAAAAATCATCCCAAAAATCTCCCGAGATTGGCTAGCATACTAGCACCCCTTTTTGTGTTGGCTGGGTATAAATCTATCCGTTGTGTAGATTTTCACCGGACCTATTTGTGTTTTGAACTCTTGGTTGCGTGATTGTTCGGTCATCGACCCGAGTGATCAGCGCCATTCACAAACCGATCCCTAGATCATGCGGGTCAGGTCGTGCCACGCAAAGCGAAACACAAGCAAGAATACTTTTCTTCGCCTCGGGGCAGCGCAAATTGCGTGTAAGTCACTAGTCAAAAGCAAGAGCCGAAACGCTCGATGTATTTGGGGTCAGCGAACATACACGACTCGCAAACATAACACTCATTATCACGTCGGTACTCTTCCCACTTACTCATGTCATAAAACCCGGCGCTAAACTCTTCACCTCGAATGCCCTCGACAAGGTGTTTGCAGCGATCACACGTAACTTTGACTGTTTTAATTGTTGATCGCGAAAACTTTTTAGTCGACATAAACTTGCGCTTCTTTCAGTGGTCTCATGGGATGAGCACCAACGCCAGCGTTTTGGTTAATGAAGCAACTTTGCAGAACGCGTGACGGGTTACGAGATAGCTATTGACAACGCTCAGGCCAGTTACGTCGTGCAGCAGCCACGTGGAGCAGGGTCGCGGCGGACTACTTAAATACATGGAGAGCTCTAATAGCCAGGAGTTCTCACACTCTTTGGGTAGCTAAAACTTGGTTTCCTTGTTCTTGCTGTCGTTATCAAGCAGTAAGACGAAAGCGACTATGGCCAGAACGAGAACGCCTATAATCAAGCCCGCTGCGTACACCAGCAATATCGCCATAGAAGTTCCGGCACCCTAAAATGGTGCCGGGGCAAGAAGGTACAAAGATGCGGTTACGAAGGTGCGGGCTCCTATGCCCCAGCCGGAATACAAGCTCAGCACGGTTTGTGCCCGATAGCTGAAAGAACTTTCGAGAACTCCGGTCAATTGGAGAGAGTCAAAAGCAGGTATACACCGCGGTAATATTGCCTGATGAAATTATTAGCGGGCGAATGAGGTCAGAGCCGCGAGACATGCAAAACTGATCAATTTTGGTTGGGCAGTCCTTGACGTGACACTTTTTCAATCCGCCTTGTTTCTTCCACATCCTTGAACCCGACGGTGGCTCCGCATGTCGTGCAAACCATCTCGCCGGTCGGGGTATCGTAATAGTATTCGTGTTGAACATGAGGGTGTCGGCATGGAAGATTGCCGCGTTTTTTCCATTTTTTCTGTAGTTGCACGGCATCGCGCATTTGCATCGGAAACGGGTGAGTGCGAACACCATGCCGTGCGTGCTTGAACGACCACAACGTTTCTTCACATGCCCTGAGTTCTAGCTGAACGCCTGGAAGATACAAGCATGCTATATCAGGGCTGATCAAAACTGAGCGGTTTTAGCCTGCTAGCTCGAGCAAATGTTCGATGGCGTGAGAGTCAAACTGTTTACTGTTGAAGGTTCCGAGCTTAGAATCGCACGAAGCAGCAGAAAAGGCCCACCCACTTCCGGAGAATTACTCGAATTTTTTGAGTCCGTACCTGAGTTAAAATTGCCTTCCAAGTGACTATACGGCATCACTGGCGAACCCGACTTGACCACAATACGGTTTTTGGCTTGGCAATTATCCTGATCGAGCGCCCAGGCTTTCGGCAGGGTCAACCGCAGAATCAACATTAAAGGTTTATGCGGCCGCGATTGGTTAGCGGATGCGACCAATTCTTTTTTCGAAATACTATTTCATGCAGATCCAGTAGTCCGGAATTAGTGCTACCCGAGGGCTGCGAACCGCAACGGTGGCAATTAAGCGTGAAATTTGAGCAGGACACTCCGACTTCGCAACCTTGAATTAGCAGGAGGTTCCAATGTCCCCCTACGACATCTCCGTTCATTGCAACGATTGCGGCAAGCTGCGCGCCGTCCTACTGAGGATCGATCTCGATGGTGTGATCGATATAGGTCGCAGTAAATCACAGGGCGTTCATTACTTCATAAAAGAAGTTCTTATTCTCGCCGGGTTTGTCCCCGGAGAGATTGAAGCATTTTATAATGCGTTCGGCGTCTATTCTGCCGCCGATCATCGAGATCATTACCAGTGCGGGCAGCGTGAGAAGAGCCCATACTCCTGACAAGGTGACCGTGTCGTCAAGGCCTTTGATGAGGTTTATCCCATTAACAAATGTAGAAACCAAAAAGGGTCCTACAGTTAAACAGAAGAGCATCACTCCAACCCGTAATCCATACGGTTTGAAGGCGCGCGCCGCGCTAGCGCGTCTGTTGCCGTTTACTTGTTGTTGAATGTGTTCGCAACGTTTTTGGATTTCATATTCGAGCGAGCTTTCTCGCGAAAATTTGTCCATCCAGTATCGTGCTGTAAACAACTCCATAAGAGTAAAGCCGGCATAATCTGGTTCGATCATGGTTCGAGTTGTACCGGACAAACGTTCGTCGGTTGTCGAGCGCATGTCCATACGCTGTATTCACCGAGCAATCGGTGTACCATGGATCGTCAGGGCAGAGTTCGGCGTAAGGGCTTGAGATCTAAGAAAATGCTATCGGTCAGAGATCACATTTCCGATCGACTGGGCCAAGAAAGTGCCACCATGGTAATGGTCATGGTTTCCGGGGGTTCTTCTGGATTATTTGAATTCCGTTCGAAGGGTAAAACACCAGATTATTGCCTACAAGCAAAAGTTGAGTCCCCAAACATTTGGCGAGTTTTAAGAAATCTACATACGAAAATAGCCGAACGGCTGTTATCCCCCTCGTAAGAATTTAGCTACGCTGAGTGATCTCGAGTTCAGGCCGCGCCGCCGCGCTTGCCGTGACATTACGCTGCCCTCCGTATGAAGAGAATACGTCCATATGCCGGAACAGCCAATCGATAAGAGCGCATTGGCCTGCTTATTTGAAATTGTGACGAGATTGCAGACGAGCTTCGAGCAAACACGTTCTATACGATCGGTGAGAAACCTCGATCGCTGAGTCTAGAGAAAGCTCAGAGTCGATTGATTGAACCGGCCAATGTTTGGAAAAACCGCGGAAAGATCATTGGTTGACACGCCGAACCAAGAAGCGAGGGTCGCGCCATACTGATCCACGGATGTGGTAGGAATCCACCGGCCGCGCGCGCTGCTTCCTTGGTCGGTATCGTCCGGTCCATTGGGTGTCAATGTCGGGAAAACGGTACCGTTGGAACCGGCTACTCCATAGAAGTCCCCACCGATTACCGAACCTCCCATAACGAAATGATGCGATCCCCAGGCGTGGTCGGTTCCGAGATTTCCATTCGGTACAAAGGTTCGTGAAAAATCAGAGAGGGTAAAGGTAACGACCTGAGATGCGACACCTAGCGCCACCGTAGCATCGTAAAACGCTTTCATGGCGCCGTCGATTTGCGCCAACAGATTTGCCTGTGTCCCGGTGGGTGGGCTCCCGTTGTTAACCTGATTGAAATGGGTGTCGAAGCCGCCGAGGGAGCAGAAAAAAAGTTGGTGATTCATCCCCAGGGATTCTCTCAAGCTGATGAGCTTTGCAACCTGCTCTAATTGATTGCCTAGACTGGTTCGCGGATTTAAAGGAAACGGCGGTACTGCCGGATCCGGTGTCTGTCTGAGAGTGTCGGCGGCATCCAGTCCGTTCATCGTTATCCGGCTTGCACCGCGAACAAGTGTGAGGTTCTGGTCTTCCTCGAGCAGTTTCTGCATCGCGATGTAGCGCGGATCATTGTCGGGCGGATTAGGAAATCCATCGAGTTTTAGCGCGGCGTTCGGCACTGTCGGCGCTGCGGCAATGGCAAGGGGAGTTTCGGTTTGCCCCGTTACAAATATCGGTGTTCCTGCCACCGAAACAATCACGGGCAAAGCACTGGAATTCTGATTGGCAAGGCGATCCGCCGTCCGACCGCCCCATCCTGAGGAACCCGTCCCGTTTGCCACAGAGGTCTGCCATTGGTTTTGTTGATCTGAATGCGAAAAAAGATTCAATGGCAGATGAGCGGTACCGTTGATGTATGAATCGCGATTCGTTGGTTCAATCAGCGGGCCTACATTACAGACTGCCGCCAGTTTTCCTTGCAGCCATAATTGCTGAAGTCCGGTTAAGCTTGGATGCAGCGCGAATCGGCTGCCGAGACGAGGAACGCTGATCGGAAGCAAAGTTGACTGCGGGATCGCGAGGCCGGCGCCTTGGCGGATCAGGGCGTAATCCGCATAGTCATCATAGGGAATAATCATATTACCGGCATCGTTGCCGCCGAAGAGAAAGATGCAAACCAGCGCCTTGTAATCCCTGCTCTGTGCAAGCGCTTGAAGCAGACCGAAACGCTCAAAACTCAGAGTTGCCGCGCCCAACGCGCCTAACGACATCCACATAAATTGTCTGCGGGTGATTGCCATGGAGCCTCCTGCCTTAGCGCTGCACTTGGTATTGCGATGAAGTCAGAATCAGGTAAATCGCCGTGCGCACGCGTTCGCGCCGGTTTGTCGCCGGAATGGTAGAAATCGCATCGCTCACGGCTTGCCACATGCTGTCGGAGAGCGTGAAATGCAGTAGCAGTTGGTCAAGCTTATCTATTAAATCGGCCGGGTTCGCGGCCAATGGATCCCAAGCCGAGAGGTCGACGGATGTTCCAGCAGGCCGATTCGGCAGCGCGGCGGGAATGGTTGAAAAGATGACGCGGTTGACGAAATTTGCGCGTCTGATCGAAGATAAAGATGAGAATAAGACGAATTGAGGGCCGAGGACGTTTTCACCCGGTACTCTGGCGGTGGGCGGATAAAAACTAAACACCGAAGGTGCGTTGAATACATCCTGCCCCATGTCGGCGGAACCGATCGCCGAACCGCCGACGTTAAGCGAGTCTAGTACACCATCACTGGTCGCATTGAAGGCGCGCAGGACATTCGTGATGAGTTGCACCGGTTCACGCAGCTTACCGTAGTCGGGAGACCTTGCCGGCTCTTTTGCATCACCGCGCGCTTCATCGTCCAAGAGAATCGCGCGCACGACCTCGAAGAGTTGTGTCGGCGAGGTTTGGTTTGCGGCAAACACAGCGGCGATCCTTTGTACATAGGCGGGGCTCGGATTGCTGGTGACCAGATGTTGAATCAATTGTTTGCTAATAAAAGGCGCAACATTGGGATGATAGGCGATATTGTCGATGGCGGCATTGAGATCCTGATCCGTAGACTGTCCGGCAGCTAGCTGTAGGCCGTTCAATAGGGTTTTCGCCCCGCGATCGTGATAGTCCTCTCGTCCCTGGGTGTCTTTGTGAACGACCATTGCGTCGCGATAGTTCGGCACGGTTCCACCGACGTCGGACGGGCCCAGGAGCGCCGGAGCGAGCACCCAACCGGTAAAAACCCTGGCGAATTGCTCCACAGTATTCTGGTCATAGGTCGGAATAGGGTTGCCATCGCCATCGAGCTGGCGAGTTCCGTCTTGATTCAGTAGGAATGTCCCAATCGAGAACAACTGGAGAATTTCCCGCGCGTAGTTTTCATTGGGCTGAGATTTCAATCCGTTCCGGCAGACATCGGCGTTGGCCGGAGCAGGGGTCTGACAGCGATTGTTTACCATGTTGAGGAAGCGGCCCATTGCCGGATTGAGCGTGGCGTCATAAAGCAACTGGCGGAAATTGCCGAACGCATGCGCGTAAAGTAATTGCTGATAGCCTCTCATCCAGCTCGGCAGCCGAACGTCCACCGCCGAGGTGACGATGATTTGGCTGAAAGCGAAGGCGACCCGCTGGCGCAGTTGATCTTGACCGGAAAGTGCATTGGAAAAAAAATGCTTCTGCAGCAAGTACAGCGAATAGTTATCTCGTTGACATGTGGAGGGTGCCGCGTTGGTGCATGTCGTGGGGCGCGTCTGCGGCCAAAACGGCAAATCCGGATAGTCATGTATGGGCGCCGCAGCTTGTTCCGCTAGATAGGCATCCAAGCCTACTTCCTCAGTATGTGCGATGAGATCATAGGTTGGACCGAAGGTTGATTGCTCGAGAAAACGAACGGTATCCGGCCTGAAGGATTGAGCTCCAAGATAACTCGGAATGCCGGTAACAGTAGAGATCAGAAGGAGGAGGCGCAGACAAGACAACAACGGGCATGGTTCCATAACACCTCTAGGAAATTCCATCGGTCGAAAAATCTTTAGACGAAGTGAAGAGCTAGGAAATGTGAAACAGTTGCATGTGAGCCGACCGGTTGTTTCTCGTACTACGAATCAAGAATTATTGTCAATAAAAATGGCGCGCCTTCAGGCATCGGTGTGTAATGGCTAGTATCCGCAGGTCTAGCGTAAAACAAATTCTGTTTCTGCGCTGGGCGAGGGGTTAGCCGTGTTTCTTTGCTTAGGTTCCGGTTTGCAGATGCGGCCTAATCACTCGCATATGTCGCGACCACGGGAATCACTATCCATAAGCTTTCAGATTCCTCAACGAATTGTTACATGTGACGTAATCGATGTGAGTACATTCAAAAAAAGGACTTCCGGTAATTACGATCAGATATTAACAAGCCGTCACGCTAAGGAACACGCGCAAATGCAGACTGGCCCGCTCAGAGCAAAAAATTTCACATATCACCTTTTTCCCATCTCTTTGATTTTGGGAATTTGCTTTCTCTTGTTTTTTCGCGGCATCGGAGAGACGGAGTTCTATGACAAACAAGAGGCGCGTGAAGCGCTGGTTATTTGGGAAATTCATAATTCGGGTAATTGGATATTGCCTCTGAGAAATGAGGAAGAAATTCCTGCGAAGCCGCCGTTTTACCATTGGCTCGGCGCAGTGGTGGCATCAGTCCTTAACCGAGTCGATGAGTTTACCGCTCGCCTGCCCTCAGCTCTACTGGGAACACTTGGGGTGCTTCTTACTTATGGCGTCGGGGCTGTGCTGTGGGGCCGAGGCGCCGGGTTAGTCGCTGCTTTGGTTCTCTCCACAAGCTTCGAATGGCGGGCCGCCAGGGAAGCAAGGGTAGACATGGCATTGACGTTTGTTTTGCTGTGTTCATTTGTATTTTTCTATTACCAATACAAGAACGGGGGCGGTCGATCTAAGGCTATTGTCCTGGGCATTTTTTTAGGCTTGGCCACATTAGCCAAGGGGCCCCTCGGCTTTGTGCTTCCCAGTTTTACATTTCTCACATTTCTTTGCTGGAAGAGGGATTGGGCTTTTCTCAAACGACTTAACCCGATCCTTGTTGTTCTTACGTGCGCGTTGGTAGCGGGCCTTTGGTATTTCTTAGCCCTTTCGCAGGGCGGCAGGGAATTTTTGTTTATGGTCATCAAGGAGAACTTCGGCTCTGTTATCGGCGCGGACGCCGGCCATCCACATCCGTTTTGGTGGTACGTGCCGTATCTTTTTCTCGGGACCGCGCCCTGGAGTTTTTTTTTGCCATCCTTGGCGATTTTCCTTTATCGAGAGCGAAAGAAGTTGGCAGAACAAGAACTGCTTTATTTTGCCGTTTGGGCTCTGACGGTTGTAATTTTCTTCTCTTTGTTTTCCCAGAAGCGAACGGTGTACATCCTCTCGGCTTATCCGGCCATTGCGCTTCTTTTCGGAGCATGGTGGCAGAGGCTCACGAGCGAATCAACTCAGCCTGGGTTTCTTACACGACTGGGCGGTTACTTAAATGCCGGATCGTTCGTCGGCCTGTCAGCATTGTTGATTTTTCAATCCGCCAACCAGGCCCCTTTGAGCTATCTAGCCTCAGGCTTGGGGCCAAAAGATAAAACCGATCTTGCCCATGTTGCGGGTCTCTTGCTGCAGCATCGAACGATCGTGCTGATGTGGGCCGGGGTGTGCGCTCTCGGTGGCATCATAGGGATTGTTTCCGTGAAGAGAGCTGCGTGGGAGCGTTTGGCTTGGTGCGCGGGATTGCTCATGATCGCCTCGCTGACCAGTGTTCGGACGCTGTCGATGGATTTGGCCAGAGAGTACAGCTTCAAACCCTTCATGCTGAAGGTGGTCGGCACCGTAAAGCATGCGCCTTTGTTCTTTTACAATTCCGAAGACTATTCAGTAATGTTCTACGCCGGCCGGCATATCCATCGCTTGAACGCGGAAGCTACAGCGCCTTGCTACATCCTCGTCTGGCAAAACGAGTGGGAGGGCATTGAACAGAAACCAGGCTCAGCCGTAGTTCTACTGACAAGCGAGAGCACGGATCGGCAGATTCCAAAGAGAGGACACCTGCTGCTGGTTGCAATACCAAACCCAGAGGTTTTTCCTCTCGCAAAGACCGCCTCAAAGAATTCGAATTCATCGAATGATCCAGTCCGCTCTCCGCACGTTAGGCACAGATTGTGAGGCCGATATTTGCTTCGCTGTCTTGAGGCTAATGACTAACTGGAGTTTCGTCGGCTTCTCGACCGGGAATAATGATCGCGCCCCATCTGCAGAAGGGTTTCCGCCTGCGGCGGGTCACATTCAAAAGAATAGATTTCGATGCCCGCTAAGTCCTTGCGGGTAGCATGCTCGAGAGTTGGTGCAGGTCCGCTCCTTCCTTAAAATGTCGAACCAGCAAGTCACGTGACTCCGCGCTTAATTCGATCGGGATCTTCATGAAAAAGTCTGCGCCGCGGACGGCGAAACACAATATGGCCAGAGTTGCCGGCGCACTGAGTTTGAGAATTGAGTCATTCTGACGAATTTCTTTTTTGATGCGTGGATCAGTTTTTGGTTGATGATATCGGAGAAAATACTAAAATTGACTGAATACTAGGAGATAATGCCATAATACGATATGGAAGCCAGCGCACCAGTTGAGGATAGTTTTTATATTGTCGCCACCGAGTCGTCCGCGGACCATGCGACCCGGGTGCTCAAGGATGGTGACACCTTCGCGGTTTTTGATCAGCACGGTGATATTCAGGCCGAAAGCCGGACTGGACAAGAGGGTGTTTACCACGAAGGAACGAGGTTCCTCTCACATTTGCTTTTCCAGCTGGGGAACGCCCGCCCGTTCCTGCTGAATTCCACCGTACAGGAAGACAATCTTAGCTTTGTCGTGAATTTGACGAACCCCGACATTTATCGGTCGGGACATCTTCTGTTGCCGCGTGGAAGTTTGCATATCACGCGGAGCAAGATGCTGCGGCAATCGCGATGTTTCGAGACGTTCAGATTCATCAATTATGGTTTGTCTCCCGTCGAGGTGCGGTTCTCAATTCAGTTTGGCGCTGACTTCGCGGACATTTTTGAGGTACGCGGCATGACCCGACAAGCGCGGGGAAATTTTCGCGAAGAGCAGAATGGCGGCGAGCAGATTGCCTTCGCTTATCGGGGACTCGACGGTGTCACCCGCCGGACCATCGTTCGCTGCGATCCTGTGCCGGACAGTTTGACCATCACCGGCGCCGGTTTCGTGCAATCCTTGGGACCCAAAGAAGAAAAAGAGTTCGCCCTGACTTACTCCTGCGAAATTGAGGGGACGACACCCATTTTCATCGGTTCGAATTATGAACGCTCTCACGCGGAATCGGAACGAGATCTCAGCGTACAGCAGAGTCAGGATGCCCAAATCTCCACCTCAAACGAGCAATTTAACGACTGGCTGGCGCAGTCGAGCGCCGATTTGCACATGATGTTTACCTCGACGCCGTATGGCCTCTATCCGTACGCGGGAGTCCCATGGTTCAGCACTCCATTCGGTCGGGACGGCATCATCACTGCGCTCGAGTATTTGTGGGTCAATCCAAACGTTGCGCGGGGAGTGCTTGCATATTTGGCGGCGACTCAGGCGCGACGAGAAGATCTAGAGCGGGACGCGGAACCGGGAAAAATTCTCCATGAGGCCCGAAAAGGAGAAATGGCCGCGCTGCGGGAGATTCCGTTCGATCGCTATTATGGCAGTGTGGATGCGACCCCGCTTTTCGTCCTGCTCGCCGGCGCATATTTCGAGGCGACACAGGATCTTGAGTTCATCAAGTCGATCTGGCCGCAGATCAATCTCGCGCTTCGCTGGATCGATCATTACGGTGACCGGGACGGCGACGGTTTTATCGAGTATGCGCGATCGTCTTCTAGGGGGCTGGTTCATCAGGGCTGGAAAGATTCCTGGGACTCGGTCTCACACCGTGATGGTGGCTTGGCGCACGGACCGATCGCCCTTTGCGAAGTGCAGGGTTATGTCTATGCGGCACGCCTTGCAGGAGCCGTGATCGCAACGGCGTTGGCGCGCCGCAAAAAAGCTAGAACGCTGATGGCGCGCGCGGAAGCTCTCAAGGAGAAATTCCACGCCGAGTTTTGGTGCGAGGAACTTTCGACCTATGCATTGGCGTTGGACGGTGACAAACAGCAATGCCGCGTCGTTTCATCGAATCCAGGTCATTGCTTGCTGACCGGGATCGCTGATGCTGAAAGCGCAAAATCCATTGCGCGCATTCTCATGCAAGAGAACTCCTTCACTGGTTGGGGTGTGCGGACGCTGGCGTTTTCCGAGGCGCGTTTCAATCCCATGTCTTATCACAATGGCTCGGTTTGGCCGCACGACAATGCCCTAATCGCTGCCGGATTGGCACGATATGGTTTCAAGGAGGAGGCGAGTCGAATTCTTAGCGGTTTATTCGATGCAAGCCTTTTTGTCGAGTATCGTCTGCCCGAGCTCTTTTGCGGCTTCTATAGACGCAAGGGAGCCGCGCCTGTGCCGTACCCGACCGCTTGTTCACCGCAAGCGTGGTCTGCCGCATCTGTGTTCCTATTATTACAATCCATTCTCGGCATGAACATCGATGCCGCGCGCGCGCGGCTTTCTTTTGTGCGACCGGTGCTACCGAGTTTTCTCGATGAGGTTCGAATCCAAAACCTGCGCGTCGGCGCAGCCTCCGTGGACGTGCTGATCACCCGCCGCGCTCAATACGCGACGGTGCAGGTCGAGCGACGCGAAGGGCAGGTGGAACTCCTCACGGAGGCCTGATGATCTGGGCGGTTCGGTCGCTCGCGACTACGAAGCGAAGCTGTCAGTGCGTGGCCGCGCCCGGCTGCAACTTGCCAATGGTTGGAAAGTCGCCCACCAAAACCTTTAATGCATAGCGCTCGCGATCAATTTCTTCCCGAGTTCGTACTCCCAATCGACGCAGCACTGGTACCGGGGGGCACCAACCCTGCACCGCATGAAGGAATAAAAACGAAAGCACTACGGCCGGCAAAACGATCCAGCGTTTATGCCGGATTCCGCTCAACAAGATACCGGTGAGTGAAACAGACGATGCCATCAGCTGCAGGACGCGCTCGATATCCCACTCGCGTTCCAGTTCCCAAATGCGACGCAAGATGACGTCCTTTGGCTCACTGGCGTAGCGCCGGACGCTATCTTCGATTTGCCGATCAATGCGCCAGTTAATTTCGGCTGGCGTATTGGCTCTGACGCGCTCCATATCCGACGGTTGTGCCATAAGGTGATCCTCCTGTTTAAAAGTTCGTTGTAAGGAATGAGCAAGTGATATGCCACGATTTCCCGAAATTAATCAGGAACAACTCTTGTGGTAGGAAGACAATTGTCGGCTGATTTACTGCGCCCGCAGGAAAACTACTGACGTCGTCCTCAGCGCGTGTCGCAATACCGTTCGCGTTAAGCCCGTGACCGGAAGGGTCGCTGGTCGGCCATACCGGCGCCGATCAGAATTTGTCTTTTCTTAACGATTTCAGTGAGGATGGACGGTCGCGGATAGCATCGTCTTTCGTAGCGCGGTCGAAGACATGCACGCCGCGGTTATGGAGCAAGGTTGGTTGCGAGATGGCGCGTTTCACAGGAGCAGTGCAGGTAGAGCACCGCCGCAACGGCTTGGCAGAAGTTTTCTGAATGGTCTCGAAGCGATGACCGTTGCGACACTCGTATTCATAGAGCGGCATGGGCAGTTGCTATCACAATGGCCCGTGCGCCTCAATGCGAAATCTTGCCGCCAGAAAAATTTCCTGGTATAAGATTACATGTTTGCTCGAAGAACAGATGAGCGCCAAAAACCCAGGCTAAGGTCTGGGTTTTTTTTTATCTCACCCGGAGGGTGAATCATGCTTGAACAAGAAGTCTTGCCTGTCGGTTTGACTTTCGATGACGTTTTGTTGATCCCCGCCGAGTCCGCGGTATTACCGCGCGATATCGATGTTTCGACCCGTTTGACCGATCGCATTACACTAAAAATTCCGCTCGTCAGTGCGGCAATGGATACGGTCACCGAATCGAAGACCGCCATTGCCATGGCACAAGAGGGAGGGATCGGCATCATTCACCGCAATTTATCGGTCTGGGCACAGGCAGCCGAGGTGGAGAAGGTAAAAAAATACGAAAGCGGAATGATCACCGATCCCATCACCGTAGCGCCCGATCAAAAAATTTCCGAAGCTCAGGCGATCATGAATCAGTACGGCATCTCTGGATTGCCGGTTACAAAGAATGGCAAGCTCGTTGGAATTCTCACCAACCGCGATTTGCGTTTTGAGAAACGTCACGATCGTCCAGTTTCCGAAGTGATGACCAAAGACAATCTGGTGACGGTCAAGCCGGGCGTCGATCTCGATACGGCAAAGGAGCTCCTGCATCAACATCGCATCGAAAAGCTCCTCGTCGTGGACGATCGCCTCGAGCTCAAGGGCTTGATTACCGTCAAGGACATCGAAAAGAAGATTCAATACCCTAATGCCTCGAAGGACGACCGTGGTCGGCTGAGAGTGGGGGCGGCCGTCGGAGTCGGCCCGGATTGGGAAGAGCGCGTCGAAACCCTGGTGCGCACCGGAGTCGATCTCATCGCCATTGACACGGCGCACGGACATTCGAAAAACGTGCTCGACGTCATTGGACAGATCCGCCGGCGCTATACCGATCTCAATCTTTCCGGGGGCAACGTGGCCACGGCGGAAGGAACGACAGCTCTCATCCATGCCGGCGTCAATGCGGTAAAAGTTGGCGTCGGGCCAGGCTCCATCTGCACGACGCGCGTTGTTTCGGGAGTCGGCGTGCCCCAGATTACCGCGATCGGCAGTTGTGCCAAGGCAGCGGCGCGGCACAATATCCCCATCATTGCGGATGGAGGCGTCAAGTATTCCGGTGATATTACGAAAGGGCTCGCGGCCGGCGCGGACAGTGTCATGATTGGCAGTCTCTTCGCAGGCACCGAGGAAAGCCCGGGCGAGATGATTCTTTATCAGGGAAGAAGCTACAAAGCATATCGTGGTATGGGATCGCTCGGAGCGATGGGGCAGGGAAGCCGCGATCGTTATGGTCAAGCGGACGTGAAAGACGCCAATAAGCTCGTCCCCGAGGGAATCGAAGGTCAGGTGCCATACAAAGGATCACTTTCCTTCAATATTCACCAGCTAGTTGGAGGATTACGCGCCGGCATGGGTTATCTCGGGTGTCCGGATATGGCGGCGCTTCATAGCAAAGCCAGATTCATGCAAGTGACCGCGGCCGCGTTACGGGAAGGTCACGTTCACGACGTGTTTATCACCAAGGAAGCGCCCAACTATAGAGTCGAATGATCCTCGTTCTGGACTTCGGTTCCCAATACACCCAACTCATCGCCCGGCGGGTTCGCGAGTCGAAAGTCTATTGCGAGATCCATCCCTTCAACATTGCGCTTGAAAAGATTCGCCAACTCCAGCCGGAGGGAATTATTCTCTCGGGCGGGCCGGCGAGCGTATACCAGGAAAACGCCCCGAAAGTCAGCGAAGATTTTTTCAAAATGCCCGTGCCGTTTCTCGGCATCTGTTATGGCATGGGCGTCGTCAATTTAGCTTTCGGCGGAGAGGCGGGCCGCGCCGAACGGCGTGAGTACGGGCCCGCTGATCTCGTTATCGACGACAACGCCGATCTTTTTTACGGATTCTCCCGAAACGAAGCGACCCGCGTCTGGATGAGCCATGGCGACAAAATGATCGCGTCGCCGAAAGGCTGGAGTGTGCTCGCGCACAGCGGCAACTCGCCGATTGCGGCTTTCGCCAATCCGACCCGGCGCTACTTCGGAGTGCAGTTTCATCCGGAAGTCATGCATACAGCGCGTGGGCGGCAGATTTTGAACAATTTTGTCTTCCGGGTTTGCGGCTGCCGGTCCGACTGGACCATGGAGCATTTTATCGAGAGCTCGGTCAGCAAAATTCGCGACCAAGTCGGCGACGGGCGGGTTTTGTGCGCGCTTAGCGGTGGGGTCGATTCCGCCGTCGCGGCCACCTTGATTTTTCGTGCGATTCGCGAGCGGCTGATTTGCGTTTTTGTCAATAACGGACTACTGCGGAAAAACGAAGCCGAACGGGTCTGTAGCTTGTTTGTCGAACGGTTCGGCCCGAGCTTTCGCTACGTCGATGCCAGCCAGCAGTTTCTTGCCGCGCTTCGAGGCGTCGAAGATCCAGAGATCAAACGAAAGCGCATCGGCAATAAGTTCATCGAAATTTTCGAGCAAGAAGCCCGTGCCCTTGGTGAGATTGAGTTTTTAGCTCAGGGAACGCTCTATCCTGATGTGATCGAATCGGTCTCCGTGCTCGGCCCGTCGGCTACGATCAAGTCGCACCACAACGTCGGTGGCCTGCCGACGAATATGAAGTTCCAGCTCATCGAACCGCTCAGAGAACTCTTCAAAGATGAAGTTAGAAATGTAGGTAAAGAGCTTGGTTTGCCGCCAGAAATGATTCAACGCCAACCCTTTCCTGGTCCCGGGTTAGCCATCCGCGTCCTGGGAGAAGTCAGCGATGAGCGGTTAAAAATTCTGCGCGACGCCGATGCGATCGTCCTCGATGAGGTCCGTACCGCCGGATTTTACGAGAAGCTCTGGCAATCGTTTGCGGTGCTGCTGCCGATCAAAACGGTGGGTGTGGTTGGCGATGAGCGCAGTTACGAAAATGTGATCGCTCTTCGAGCAGTGGATAGCCAGGATGGCATGACCGCCGACTGGGTGCCCTTGCCTTATGAACTCCTCGGTAAAATTTCGAACCGCATTCTGAACGAGGTACGCGGCGTTAATCGCGTCGTTTACGATATTTCCTCAAAACCGCCGGCGACAATTGAGTGGGAATAGATTGTCGTTCTGCCGATAGTTGAGTTGAGACCGTGTGCTTACTCGATTGGCGGGTAACGATTTTTCCATGAACAGAAAAGAGAACGAAGTCAACACATCGGAGGAGTGGGGCTCCGCTCCAGGCGCGCCTGAAGTCGTGCGCTTTCTCGAAGGACCGCAGAAACGGAGCATCGAGCTTGTTCGCGCCGTGAAAATTTTCTGCGAATTTATGCGCGGGTTTCGCGCGCTTCATTTCGTCGGGCCTTGCGTGACTGTTTTCGGGTCGGCGCGATTCACGGAACGACATCCCTATTACATCATCGCGCGGGAGTGCGGCGTGGAACTCGCCAAAGCGGGCTTCACGGTGATGACCGGAGGCGGACCCGGCATTATGGAAGCCGCCAATCGCGGCGCAAAAGATATTGGCGGTCGATCGATAGGCTGCAATATCGAACTGCCGAAAGAACAAAAGCCCAACCCCTATCTCGATCAGTGGATCACGTTTCGGCATTTTTTCGTGCGCAAAGTAATGCTGGTCAAATATTCCTATGCGTTCATCGCGTTACCCGGCGGATTTGGGACTTTGGACGAGGTTTTCGAGACCGCAACCCTGATCCAGACCGCGAAGATCAGTAGATTCCCGCTGGTCTTGATGGTCAGTGAGTTTTGGCGCCCATTGCTCGATTTTCTCTCGCAGCATTTGGTTAAGGAGAAAACCATCGATCAGGCTGACGTGGATCGGTTGATCGTCACTGACTCGCCTCGCGACGCGGTAGCGCTTATCACTGAGATCGCCATGGAACAATTCGGGTTGTCCTACGGTTCGCGCATAAAGCGCCGTTGGTATTTTGGAGAGCGCGATCGGTCTGCAGCTTCGTTGTGATCGAGCCCGTCAGGACGATGATTGAAATCGCCCAGGTCCTGTTGTTCGACCGCCACGATCGTTTGCTCATTTATCTGCGCGACGAGAAGGCAGATATTCCTTTTCCGAACTACTGGGATTTTTTTGGCGGTCACGTGGAAGTAGGCGAAACACCCGAGCAGGCGCTGGTGCGCGAAGTGAAAGAGGAGTTGGGAATCGAGCTTGTCAGCTACGAATTTTTCCGTTCGTATGAATGCCTGCAAGGGGACGTTTACCCGAACAAAAAATATATTTACCGAGCGCGAATCGATAAAACCATTGATGAATTGACGCTGCACGAAGGACAAAGACTCGCGAGCATCGAGCTCGATCGATGCTTTGATTTCAAATTTGCGAATATCCTCGCCACCATCTTGAAGGATTTCATCGCCGCGGGCGCTTGGCCGCGGGGCTGTGGATAACTCAGGCGGAAAATTTACCGAGAAATAATTGTCGAGCGAAGACCTTTGTGCTAAGTCAGTAGCAGCTCTGATGGAACATTCTCGTTTCGTTCATCTTCATTGTCATACCGAATACAGCCTGCTGGATGGTGCGAACAAAGTCGACAAGCTCTTTGAACGAATCAAAGCGCTAAAGCAGCCGGCCGTCGCGATGACCGATCATGGAAACATGTTCGGCGCCGTGGAGTTTTATCGCGAGGCGGTGAGCCACGGCATCAAGCCAATCATCGGTTGCGAGATTTACGTCGCGCCAACCAGCCGGTTCGAAAAAAAAGGCGTCGACAAAGGTCCCAAAGAGTACAACAACCATCTCATTTTGCTGGCCATGAACCGCGAGGGTTACCGCAATCTCTGCAAGCTCGTATCGCTTGGCTACATGGAAGGTTTCTACTACAAGCCGCGCATCGATAAAGAGTTGCTCCAGGAATTCAACGGCGGCTTGATCGCGCTCAGCGCCTGTTTGCAGGGTGAAGTCTCCCAAGCGCTTAACTATGGGCTATATGAGAAAGCCAAGGCGGCCGCGGAAAGCTACGCGGCAATTTTCGGCGATCGTTACTACGTCGAGATTCAGGACAACAAACTTCCCGAACAGGAAAAGGTGAACCCGCAGCTCGTCGAGCTGGCGAAGGAGCTTTCGCTTCCAGTGGTGGCGACCAATGATTGCCACTATGGCGAGCGTGCGGACTTTCACGCGCATGACGTCCTGCTCTGTGTTCAGACGGGAAAAACCATCAATGAGGAAAACCGCCTGAAACTTGAAACCGATGAGCTCTATCTTAAATCAGCCGAAGAAATGATGCGCGGCTTTGACTACTGTCCCGGCGCGGTGGAGCGCACGCTGGAAATCGCGGATCGCTGCAATATCGAGATCGAGTTCGGCAAATACCATTTTCCGAATTTCACGCCGCCCAAAGAGATCAGCCTGGATGATTACCTCGATGAGTTGGCGCATCAAGGTCTCGAAGAGCGGCTTTGCGGAATCGATGATCCGGCGCTCAAGAAAAATTATCTCGAGCGACTCGAGTATGAGCTCGATGTGATCAAGCGCATGCAGTTTCCGGGCTATTTCCTGGTGGTGGCGGACTTCATCAATTACGCTAAGCAGTCCGGCATTCCTGTGGGGCCCGGTCGGGGCTCATCGGCCGGCAGCTTGGTAGCTTACGCGCTCAACATTACCGATCTCGATCCGATCCGACACATTTTGTTGTTCGAGCGCTTTCTAAATCCGGAGCGCCGATCGAT
>Ga0207650_10000538_pt1 | contig 30976 bp, 32 predicted proteins | sample KBSS63metaG_FD_184325 | JGI IMG/M metagenome (GOLD analysis project Ga0207650, IMG submission 184325) | Switchgrass rhizosphere microbial communities from Kellogg Biological Station, Michigan, USA - KBS S6-3 metaG (SPAdes) (version 2) | ecosystem: Host-associated > Plants > Roots > Rhizosphere...
GCGCGTTCACGAGCGTGAGATCAGCGTGACCGGCCGCGGGATGGACGACCATGCCGGCCGGTTTGTCGATGACGACAAGATCGCTGTCTTCGAACAGAATCGAGAGCGGCATCTCCTGCGACTGGGCGGAGGCGGGGGAGGGAGCGGGGATGTCGATGGTGGCGTTCTGCCCCTGCGCCACGCGTATCGAAGGCCGCGGCGCGGGCCTCCCGTCCAGTAGCACCCGTCCTTCTTCGATGAGACGGGCGAGGAAGTTTCGGCTATGCTCAGGCATCCGCGCGGCAAGGGCGCGGTCGAGTCTGGCACCCTCGTCCTCGGCTTCAAACGTGACGTTCATGATCGCCAAACGTCATGCTACAATCGCATAGTCCGGTCACGAAAGCCTCATGATTTCGCGTGTGACATTCGGTTCCGTCGGACCGTATCACCATTTGCAATTTGATTTTTTTCACGCTTTCGAAGTCGTTTAGAATGCGTACGCATTTTCCGATCGAGGCAGTCTGATTACAAAAAACTCGTAGCAAAAGGGGAGAATATGTTCAAAGTGAAACAGTTGGGTGTCGCTGCGGCGATCACGATGTTCGCCGGTGCGGCGATGGCCAGCAACTTCCGCGCTGCGGACCAGGTGTACGTCCCGGCGGCGGGCCATATTTCGAGCTCATCCGCCACCTTCGTCTCAGACGTTTTCATCTCGAATCTCAGCGATGACAGCGTCGATGTCTCGGTGATCCTGGCCACAGGTACGACCGGTACGCAGACGCCGTTTCCCCATGTCATCACTCTCGCGCCGCGCGAGCGCCGCGAGCTGAGAGACTTCGTCAAGACCACGCTGAACGTCCAGAACCCCACCCTTGGCCAGTTGATCTTCAACGCCTGCAAGGCCAACGCGGACTGCACGCCTGATCCGACCACGGGCCTGAATGCGAACTACCGCAACATCAGCGTCGAAAGCCGCATCTACTCGGTGAACACCCCGAATGCCGATGCCAATACGCTGAACACGCAGCCGACGACGGGCCAGTTGTTCTCGGGCATTCCCTGGTACAACTTCGTCTCTGAGTCCGCCTCGGGTGCAGGCCTCGACAAGGTCTTCGTCACCGGAATCCGCAACACGGACCAATACCGCACCAACATCGGTTTCGTGAACGCGTCGCAGTTCTCGACGACGACGATCACCGGTACGCTCTTCAGCTCCACGGGCACGCAGCTCTCGCAGAGCAGCTTCACGCTGCAGCCGCTCGGCTCCGCGCAGGGCGCGGTCGGCAGCGCCACCATCTTCCCGGCCTTCACGAAGGCCGCAACCTCCACCGGCGCGTACGCGATCTTCCAGCAGAGCGGCACGGCGCCGACCGCCGACGCGGCCGCGAACGGCTGCCCGACCGGCTGCCCGGCCTTCTTCGCCTTCGGCTCGTCGCTCGACAACCAGACCAACGACCCGACCACCCTCGAGCCGCAGTACCTCGCGCCGCTCACGAACAATGCCATCACCTGCATCTACAGCCCGGACGTCGCCGCCTGCAAATCGGGCACGACCATTCACCGCGCTGTGAAGCATCAGCTCTAAGATTCAACGAGTCGATTCGAACGGCGGCCGCGCTTGCGCGCGGCCGCCGTTTTTCACTACCGCGTAGCGGAATCCATCACACGTTCACGGCGTTGTGACGGCTCGCTGCAACGTGGTATCATCCGTCAGCTTTCGAGCAACAACCTATCGAAAGCGGCCGATTCGGCCGCTTTTTTTGTTGTCAGGACATATGAGCGTTTTGCCCGAACGGGTTGAGAAGGAAATCGAGACCATCGTTTCTTCGGAGGGTCTCGAGCTCGTTCACATTGAGTACCGGAAGCAGGGTCATGGGTTCCTGCTCCGCATCGACATCGACAAAGGGGGTGGGGTGACGGTCGAGGACTGCGAGCTGGTTTCGCACCAGGTCAGTGCCTTTCTCGACGTCGACGATGTCGTTCCGGCGGAGTACGAGCTGCAGGTCTCTTCTCCCGGGCTGGATCGCAAGTTTTACAAGCTGTCGGATTACCAGAAGTTCCTCGGCCGCCTCGTCCGCGTCAGGACCACGACGGCCATTCGAGGGCTTCATGTGATCGTCGGAAGGTTGAAAGAATTCAACGGCGAAACGATCGTCGTCACGGATCCGGTGATGAAAAAGGATCCCGACTACGTCGTTCCGCTGGCAGATGTGAAAGAAACGCGGCTGGAAGTGGAGATCTGAGCACACACCATGTTTGACGAGAATCTCAGCAAAAATATCAAGGCGCTGGCGTACGAGAAGTCGATCGACGTCGAGCGTGTGTTCAAAGCGCTCGAGGATGCCCTCGCCACCGCGGCGCGCAAGTACTACAAAACGCGCGAGCCGATGGAAACCGTCATCGACCGCGTCAGCGGCCAGATGACCATGTACGTCATCAAAGACGTCGTCATCGACGAGAACGAGATCGAAGATCCGCAGGCGCAGTGGACGCTCGATCAGGCGAAGAAAGTCGAGCCCGACGTCGAAGTCGGCGGACGCATCCGCCTCAGCTACATCACCAAGGAAGTGGTCGACGTCGTCAAAGACTCGAACACGCAGATCCGCACGTACGAAGCCCAGAAGATCGACCCCGAGGTCGAGCAGGGCGACGAAGTGCACATCCCGCTGACCAAAGCCGCCGAAGATTTCGGCCGCATCGCCGCGCAGTCAGCCAAGCAGGTCCTGTATCAGAAGGTCCGCGAGGCCGAGCGCGAGAAGGTCTACAACGAATTCATCGGCAAGGCCGGCGAGCTCGAAAACGGTTACGTCAAGCGCTTCGAGCGCGGCGACATGATCATCGACCTCAATGGCAAGACCGAGGGGATCATCCCGCGCAGCCAGCAGTCGCGCGCCGAGCGCTACTCGCAGGGCGACCGCATCAAAGCCGTCATCGTCGACGTGCACACGCAGCCGAAAGGACCGCAGGTCGTCCTCTCCCGCACCGATCCGCGTCTGCTCATCAAGCTCTTCGAGATGGAAGTGCCGGAGATTTACGACGGCACCGTCGTCATCCGCGGCGCCGTGCGAGAGCCGGGCGAGCGCGCCAAGATCGCGGTCATGTCGCGCGAGCGCGACGTCGATCCGGTCGGCGCCTGCGTCGGCATGAAGGGCTCGCGCGTGCAGTCCATCATCCGCGAACTGCGCGGCGAAAAGATCGACATCATCCCGTTCAACGAAGACATCGTCGTCTACGCGCAGAACTCGCTGGCTCCGGCCAAGATCACGCGAGTTTCCGTCACCAGCGATGAACAGGCTCATCGTCCGCACCTCGACGTCATCGTCGACAACGACCAGCTCTCGCTAGCCATCGGCAAGCGCGGCCTCAACGTGCGCCTTGCGGCGGAGTTGATCGGCGCGAAGATCGACATCAAGTCGGAGGAAGAGGTCAAGGGCGAGGTCGCCGACGCACTCAGCGCCATGCTGCAGGAAGCGATGGCCGAGGCGCGCGCAGAAACGAATGTCCACGACATCGAAGGCATGCCGGACGATTGGGCGAACACGCTCGAAGATGCCGGCTACGACGATCTCGACTCCGTGATCAACGCATCGGTCGAGGATCTCACCGCCATCGAAGGCGTCGACGAAGAGATGGCCGAGCAGATGATCGAGATCGCGCGCAAGCACGAACAGATCGACGAAACGCCGCCCGAAGGCGACGAAGAAGAGCAGGCGTACCAAGCCTCGGACGACGGCGAGCAGGAAGACGAAGAGTCCGAATCCGAAGCCGCGCCGGAAGACGCCGAAGCACCCAAAGAAGAGGCGCAGGTGGAGTAAATCGTTCCCAGCTTGCCGGGTTGCCAGGTTCCCGGCTGACGCAATTCGCAACCTGACACCCGAACCAAGGAGAGTCAATGGCGGCAGCAAAGTTCAAAGTGAGCGACATCGCGAAGAAGATGGGGAAGTCCGAGAAGGACGTCATCTTCCAGTTGCAGTCGCTCGGCGCCGAGATCACCGACCCGAATCAGGCTTTGGAGCCTGAGGTCATTCAGGCGCTCATCACCGGGAAGAAACTGACCATGCGCACGCGCAGCGTCATCATGCGCGAAGACAAGCCGCAGGTCGCCGCGAAAAAAGAAGCTGTGCGTCCGCCGCGCGCGATCGTCAAGCCGACGCCGCGTCCGAAGCGCGAGGTGCCGGTCGAAGAACCGCAGGTCACCACGCCGCCGCCAACGGTCATCATCCCGGAGTTCGTCGAAGCCGTCGAAGCCGAAGAACGCGCCGCCAAAGAAGCGCCGCCTCCACCGGTCGTCAAGCCGCGTCCGGCCGTCGTCGAAACGCCGGCTCCCGAGCCAGAGCCTGCGCCGATGCCGCCACCCGCAGCAGCGCCGCAAGCGCCCGCTCCGATGGCCGCCGGTGCCGCCGCCGACTCTCGCCGTCCAACCGGCCCGACCGGTCCGCGCGCCCGCGCGCCGCAAGCTGCACGTCCTAACTACGCCGGCCAGGCGCCGGTTGCACGTCCGACTTACGTCGGCGGACAGACCGCGCGTCCTGCTGGTCCGGGCACTTCGCGTCCGCCGATGGGCTCGCGTCCCGCCGGTCCGGCTGGCGCTCGTCCGCCGATGGGCACACGTCCCTCGGGACCGGGAGTCCGTCCCGGCGGTCCGATGGGTGCGCGTCCGGCAGGTCCGGGCAGTTTCCGTCCCGGCGTCGGACGTCCCGGAACGGGTCCTTCCGCTCCGCCGCCGCTTCCCGGCACGCTGCCTGGCGGCGCGATGGGACGCAGCAAGTCGCGCCGTCCCGATGGAAGCGAGGATGCTTCGCCGAAGAAGAAGACCACCGGCAAACGCGGCAAGAGCGAGCGCCCGTCCGAAGTCGACAGCGAGTTGTTTACGAAAGGTCCGTTCTCCGGAACGCAGATCATCAACGACGACCTCGGCCCCGATATCCCGATGCCGGAGACGGACGAGGATGGTGCGCCGAAGGCTCCGTCGCTACGCCGCGACGTCCGCAAGCAGGCCGCGCCGGTTTCGGGCAAGGTGCTGAATTTCACCCGCCCCACGAACAAGATTCCGCTCAGCGAAGGCGCGACTGTCAAGGAACTCGCCGACAAGCTCGGCATCAAAGCCAATGACCTCATGAAGCACTTGCTCATGAAGAAAGGCTTGATGATCTCGATCAATCAACCGCTCGGCGGCGAGCTCGCCCTCGAAATCGCCAAGGACCTCGGCATTGACGCCGAGATCGTCTCGTTCGAAGAAGCGGTTGAACTGGAAGCGATGGAAAAGACGGGCGCGACCGGCTCAACGCCGCGCGGACCTGTCATCACCGTCATGGGTCACGTCGACCACGGCAAGACCTCGCTCCTCGACGCCATCCGCGAAACGAACGTTGCGGGCGGCGAGGCGGGCGGAATCACGCAGCACATCGGCGCCTACCACGTCGAGAAGCGTGGACGGAAGATCGTCTTCCTCGACACGCCCGGCCACGAAGCGTTCACAATGATGCGCGCCCGCGGCGCGAAGGTCACCGACATCGTCATCCTCGTCGTCGCTGCCGATGACGGCGTCATGCCGCAGACGAAGGAAGCCATCGATCACGCGCACGCCGCAAAGGTGCCGATGATCGTTGCCATCAACAAGATTGATAAGCCCAACGCCAATGTCGAGCGCGTGCGCCGCGAGCTTGCCGAGAACGGCGTGCAGGTCGAGCAGTGGGGCGGCGAAGTCGTCTCGGTCGAAGTCTCGGCCACGAAGAAGACCGGCATCGACGATCTTCTCGACATGATCCTGCTCACCGCCGACCTGCTCGATCTCAAAGCGTCACCCGAGATCGGCGCGAAAGGCGTCGTGCTCGAAGCGAAGAAGGAAACCGGCCGCGGCATCGTGGCTACGGTGCTCGTGCAGGACGGCACGCTGAAGATCGGCGACGCCTTCTTCTCCGGCGCCACCTCCGGCCGCGTCCGCGCCATGACCGACGAGCGCGGAAACCGCATCACCGAGGCTGGCCCGGCGACGCCGCTGCAGCTCACCGGATTCGATGAGGTTCCGAACGCCGGCGATTCGCTGCAGGTCGTCGACGAACAGACGCAGGCCCGCATGATCGGCCAGATGCGCCAGGAAAAAGCGCGCGAAGCGTCGCAGGGCAAGACTTCGCGCATGTCGCTCGATCAACTCTTCCAGCGCATGCAGTCGGGCACGGCCAAGGAGCTCAACCTCATCCTCAAGGCTGACGTGCAGGGCTCCGTCGAAGTGCTCGGCGACACGATGCGCAAGCTCTCCACCGCCGAGGTCAAGGTCAACGTCATCCACTCCTCGGTCGGCGCGATTTCGACGAACGACATTCTTCTGGCATCGGCGTCCGACGCCATCGTGGTCGGCTTCAACGTCCGTCCCGAACGTTCGGCCGGCGAGCTCGCGGAGAAGGAAGGCATCGACGTCCGCCTCTACACCGTCATTTACAACCTGGTCGACGAGATGAAGCTGGCCATGACCGGCCTGCTCGATCCGAAGTTCCAGGAAGTCTTCCAGGGCCGCGCCGAGGTGCGCAACACGTTCAAGGTGCCGAAGGCGGGCGTCATCGCCGGCTGCATGGTCACCGAGGGCATCATCCCGCGCGCCGCAAGCGTGCGCCTGCTGCGCGACAACCGCGTCATCCTCGAAGGCAAGATCGCCTCGCTCCGCCACTTCAAGAACGACGTCGCCGAAGTCCGCCAAGGCTTCGAATGCGGCATCGGCATCGAGAAGTTCCAGGACATCAAGCAGGGCGACATCATCGAAGCATTCAAGGTGGAGCAGTTAGCGTCAGTGCTCGCGTAGTCGTGAGTGGCTGGCGATCGCGATCGCTGGCCACTCCTCATCATGATCGTCGCCGTCGCACTCTTCGAGATCTTCATTCCGCACGCGCAGTCGCTGAAAGACAAGCGCATGGTGGTGCGGTCGCTGCGCGAGAAACTGCGGCACCGCTTCGAGATCTCAGCAGGGGAGGTCGGACTCAACGACCTCCACCAGCGCGCACGATTGGCCGTCTCGTTCGTCTCACTCGACGATCCCGCAGCCGACGCGATGCTCGAACGCGTTCAATCGTTCGTCGAAACGAACACCGACGCCACGCTAACCGGGTGGACGACGGAGAAGCTCGATTTCGACGAAACCGTGGCGTTGGGCGTGCCGCACTTTTCGTAGGTTGTGTGGCACAGACACTCTTGTCTGTGCTTTTGAAGCCGCGCGACTTGGAAACGAAGCGCGAGCCTCCCAAGAGCACAGACAAGAGTGTCTGTGCCACATAACCACATCTACGGCCGCGTGATCGCCCCGATCGTGATGTGCAGCTCAACGTTGTCGCTCAGCACTCCCGGAATGGCGCCCCAGCGCGTGCCGAGGACGCCGAAGTCGCGGCGATTGATGATGAACGTCGTTTCGAATCCTGCCATCTTGCCGATGTTCGCAATCTCGTGAACGCCGAGCGACGTCACCGGAAAGCGTACGCGTCGCGTCGTGCCGTGAATGGTCAGATTGCCGGTGACGAAATTGTGGTCGACGCCGGTGCTGTGAAATTCGATCGTTGGATAGCGCCGCGCGTCGAGAAAATCCTCGCCCGTGACCGTTTCATCGCGCGCGCCGTTCTTCGTATCGAGGCTGGACGCCTTCACCACCACGTCGATCCGCGACGCTTCCGGATGCGCGGGGTCGTAGATCAGCGTCCCGTCGAAATCGCGGAAGATCCCTTCCTCCTTCAGCACGCCCCACTTCACGATCGAAAAGCGCAGGCTCGTGTAAACCGGCTTCACGTAATAGCGCGTCGGCGCGGCGCAGACTGGCAACGCGAGCAGTGCGAGCACGGCGATTGCGCGTTTCATTTGCCACCTGCCGTGCGGAAGTCGCGCGTGCAATGCCACACGCCGGATGCGTCGCGGGTGACCGGCTGAATCGTCGCGAATGTGCCGCCGGCGCCGTCTTTCGCGCGCATCGCCGGCGTGAGCGCGCGATCGTCGGCGAATTCGATCATCTCGTATTGTTCGTGGCGCCCGTCCTGAATGTGGATGTGAATGTGCGCCGGTGCGACGCCGCCGGGATACGAACCGGGCCGGATCGTGTCGATTCGATACATGCCGTCGGGCGCCGTCGCCAGCCGGCCAAAAAGCCGCGCCGCCACTTTCGGATTCGGACCCTGCGCCCCCTCGGCCAGATAAATCCCGCTGGCGTCGGTGTGATGCGCTTCGATAACCACGCCGCCGCGCGGTTTGCCGTCCGCACCGAAAACGCGTCCCGTGATCACCAGCCGCTGTCCCGGTTCGTTGGGACCGGCGATGACGATGTGCGAGGTAAGGCCGGGCGACGCGAGCAGCGGCACCGCGAGAAGCACCAGAAGCTGCCATCCAATGAGCATTCGTTTCATGATGTCGTTCTCCTTTCGATTGGAGGACGGCATCCCAATGACCACCGTTAACGTGTTAACACTTCGCGCGCTGTCTGCGTCTTCTCAACGCTGATGTCTGTTCGTTCCGACGCCGATCTCGTTCGCGCCGCGCAGGCGGGCGACGTCGCGTCGTTCGAGCAGCTCTACGCCAAATATGTCCCCATCGTCCACGCCATCCTCCTCGGGCGCCTTCCGCCGGCCGACGCCGACGACGTCGCGCAGAACGTCTTCATCAATGCGTATACGAAGCTGCATTCGCTGCGCGAGCCGGCCGCTTTCGCTGGCTGGATCGCGCGCAGCGCGCGCAATGCCGCCGAGGATTTTCGAAGAGCGATGAGCGACACCGTTCGAAGAACGATTAGCGACATGGTTGAGCTGGAGGATGCGTACGTCACGCACGAAACGCAGGCCGAGGATGCGGAGGCCGCGCGTGCGCTCGAGGCCATCCGCGCACTGCCGGAGACGTATCGGGAGACGCTGATGATGCGTCTCGTGGAAGGAATGTCTGGTCCCGAGATCTCTGCGCGCACCGGCCTCACGCCCGGCTCGGTGCGCGTGAATCTTCATCGCGGCATGCAACTGCTGCGTGGCGCCCTCGGCGGGAGCACTCCATGAACGACGACTATCTCTGGGACAAGAGCGGCGAGCCGGATGCCGAGGTGCAGAAGCTGGAGGCGCTCCTCGGCCGTTATCGGTCCGCTGCGGCGATGCCCGATTTCAATCGCGTGGCCGTGATCGGCCGTCGCCCGTTCTGGCCGTACGCAGTCGCTGCGGCGCTGATCGTCTGCGCGATCCTCGGCGCCATTCGTTTCTACACGCCTGCGAATCGCTGGCGCGCGACTGAGGAATCGGGCGTCGCCGACGTTCCCCATTCGCTCCTGCGCGCGGGCGACGTCGTACGAACGGAACGCGGCTCAGTGAGACTGCAGTCGCCCGCTGTCGGCACGATCGACCTCGGCGCAAACACGACCGTCCGCCTCGTCGAAAATCGCAGCAGACGCCACCGCCTCGCGCTGGCGGCGGGAACCATCCACGCGAAGACGACTTCACAGCCGGGCGTCTTCGTCATCGACACCCCGAAAGCACGCGCCATCGACCTCGGATGCGAATACACGCTGACCATCGCGCCGAACGGCGGGGGAGTGCTGCATGTCATCGCCGGATGGGTCGACCTTACGCACGATTACGAGCAGTCGCTCGTGCCGCAAGGCGCCTCGGCGTTCATCGGCTCCGATAGTTCGCTCACCGTCCCGATCTTCGACGACGCCTCACCGCCCTTTAAAACGGCCGTACTGCGGCACGACGTTGCGACGATCGTCGCGCTCGCCCGAACCCGCGACGCCTTCACGCTTCTCAATCTCTTCCGATTGTCGACTCCCGACGAACGGATGCTCCTCTACGACCGCCTCAAGCAGCTCGTCCCGCCGCCGCCGTCCATCACGCGCGAAAGCGTCCGCTACTGGACGCCGTCATCGACCGAACTGTGGTGGCGCCCCGTGCTCCGCGCCTGCGGCATCCACGCGCTGAAGAAAAAGAAGGGCGCGCTCGATGGATTGTGAACCTGGGAACGCGGGCGTCTCGCCCGCAGTACTTGGCCAAATCCTGCCACTTGCGAAAGCGGGCGGGACGCCCGCGTTCCCAGGGATAAGATGGCACCCATGCGCAAAACCCGCAGAACTTCCCGCGTCGGCGAATCGGTGCGCGACGCGCTCGTCGACGTCTTCCGCCACGAAATCAAGGACATCGACCTCGCGCTCTTCTCCATCACCGGCGTCGAGGTCAGTCCCGACATGCACTTCGCGCGCGTCTTCGTCAGCGGCCTCGATGAGAAGCAGACCAAGGACACCGTGCGCGAGCTGCAGCAACGCAAAGGCTTCATCCGTTCTCAGCTCGGCAAGCGCATTCGCCTACGTTCGACTCCAGAGCTCGACTTCAAATTCGACGAGACCGCCATGCGCGCCGGACGCATCGAAGATGTTCTGGCCGAGATCAGGAAAGAGCCGAAGAGCGACGACTAGCGGCGCACGAAGACCGTCTTGCGGTAGTAATCCAACTCCGCGATCGACTCCTCGATGTCCGTCAGTGCGCGGTGCTCGTCCTTCTTCTTCGGCGACTCGTACTTGCCGCCGTACCACTCCTTGATCAGCGTCTTGATCGAGCTGACGTCGACGATGCGGTAGTGCAGAAACGCATCGAGCGACGGCATGTACTTGGCCAGAAAGCGCTTGTCCTGTCCGATCGAATTGCCGCACAGCGGCGCGGTGCGCACGTAGCAATAACGCCGGATGAAGTTCAGCGTCTGCTTCTCCGCCTCGGCCGTGGTGACGCCGTCCTCGCGAACGCGATCGAGAAGCCCGCTGCCGCCGTGCGTGCGCCGGCACCAGGCGTCCATCATGTCCAGCTTCGACTTCGGATGACGGATGGCCAGCACCGGCCCGCGCGCGACGATCTCCAGATCGTAGTTCGTGATGATGGTGGCGATCTCGAGCAGCACATGCTTCTCCGGATCGAGCCCCGTCATCTCGCAATCCATCCACACCAGATACTTTTTGCTGCGCGCCGGTTTCCCTGATCGAGCCATCAAGGCATTCTAGCAATCGCGCTTCCAGCCCGGCGGCGTAGCCGCCGTAAGAGCCGTAGCCCACGGCTTTCAGCCGTGGGAAGGCGGATCGCGCAAATTTGTGAGCCCGTTTTAACGGGCGAGAGATAGTTTTCTTTCGCGCGTTAAAGCGCGCTCCCCAAACGACGCGCCCAACAGACCCACGGCTGAAAGCCGTGGGCTACGGTTCTCACGCCGGCTACGCCGACGCTCTGTCCTGAACGTGTTCAAAACAATCCTTGACACCAGCCTGCCATGAGCCTAACTTACTTTTGAACACGTTCAAGGAGGCTACCAAATGAAGATCGTCATCCCCGGAGGCTCTGGACATCTCGGCACTCTTCTGGCCCGCGCGTTTTATCCGCAGCATGAAGTCGTCGTGCTCAGCCGGAATCGCGCATTGCGGCCGTGGCGCACCGTCTATTGGGACGGCGTCAATCTGAATTCGTGGGCAGGGGAGATCGACGGCGCCGACGTCGTCATCAATCTCGCGGGACGGAACGTCAATTGTCGCTACACCGCGGCGAATAAGTGCGAGATTCTGGAGTCGCGCGTGCAGTCGACGCGCGTCGTCGGTGAGGCCATCGCAGCCGCGCAGAATCCGCCGCATCTTTGGATTCAGGCCAGTACCGCGACGCTTTATCCACATCGGTCCGAGACGGCGAGCGATGAGGACACAGCGATTCGCGAGGACGACCTTCCACCCGCCTGGCGATTCAGCATCGAGGTCGGACGGCAATGGGAGCGCGCACTCGACGAGGCGAAAACGCCGCGCACGCGCAGGATCAAGATCCGCTCGGCCGTGGTGATGACGCCGGACGCCGGAACGCCCTTCAGCATCTTTCTGAACCTCGTACGCTTCGGCCTCGGCGGCAAGGCCGGCGACGGGAAACAGTTTGTTTCCTGGGTTCATCACGACGATTTCGTTCGCGCCATCCGCTTTCTAATCGATCAGCGATTCATCGACGGCATCGTCAACATCGCCGCGCCGAATCCGTTACCGAACGCCGATTTCATGAAAGCGATTCGCAAGGCGTGGGGAGTGCCGTTCGGCATCCCAGCGGAATGTCATCTGCTCGAACTGGCCGCGCTCCTGATTCGCAGCGAACCCGAACTGCTGCTCAAGAGCCGGCGGGTCGTGTCAGGTATGCTGACCCGGAACGGCTTCCGATTCCAGCATCCCACGTGGCCCGAGGCTGCGATCGAGTTGTGCGACGAATGGCGCGCGATGCACGGGCGTCCGTCCGGTGCGCCGCGCGCGCAACCGACGTGGTGACGTATTCTCTGCGCGTGGCGACGGCAAAGGCGGAAGAGACTCGCGAGCGCATCCTCGACGCGGCGCTGAGTCTCTTTCGCCAGCGCGGATTCGACGAAACCACCATGCGTGATATCGCCGCCGAGGCGGGCGTGGCCACGGGCGCGGCGTACTACTACTTCCGGTCGAAGGAAGAGCTGGTCATGGCCTTCTACGTTCGGACAGCCGAGGAGGCGCGCGAGGTCATCCCGCCGCTCATCGCCCGCTCGCACGACCTCGGCAAGCGTGTTCGAGCCATCATCGACAAGCAATTGCAGCAGTTCGAAGAGCATCGCCGGCTGATGGTCGCGCTGGTGCGCATCGGCATCGATCCGAAGCATCCGTTGTCGCCATTCGGTGAAGAGACGGGCGACATGCGCAACGCCAGCATCGACTTTTTTCGCGCGGCGATCATCGATTCCAAACCGCCTCTGCCGAAGGATCTGGCCGCCGATCTTCCGCGGCTGCTGTGGCTGTATCAGATGGGCATCATCCTCTTCTGGATGTTCGACGAATCGAAAAGCCAGCGCCGCACGCGCGCGTTGCTCGACGGCACCATCGATCTCGTCGTCCGTCTGATCCAGATCTCCTCGCTGCCGATGATGGGACGCCTGCGCAAGCGGCTGCTGGCCATCCTGCGCGCCGTCGAAGAGTAGCCGCGCCGCATGGTAGGCTGCGCGCCGCTTGCAACCGCATAAACCATCCGTAGACGGCCTCCTTCTCCTCGACAAAAAAACCGGCATCACGTCGCACGATGCCGTCGAAAAGTTTCGCCGGCGCTCGAAGATCAAGAAGGTCGGACACACCGGCACGCTCGATCCGCTCGCCACCGGCCTGCTCGTGCTCTGCGTGGGAAAAGCGACGCGCCTGCAGGCGTATCTGATGGGGATGGAGAAGACGTACGAGGGCGTGATCCAGTTCGGCTGGGCCACCGATTCGTACGACGCCGCCGGCGAACCAGTTGGCGAAACGAACGAGATCAACGTCGAGCATCTCGACTTCGCATCGCTCGTGGCGCCGTTCATCGGACCGCTGCAACAGATGCCGCCGCAATTCTCGGCGAAGAAAGTCGGCGGAGTGCGCGCGTACGAACTGGCGCGCAAAGGGGAAGTGGCGGCGCTGACGCCGAAGTCGGTCACCGTCTACGAATTCGAAATCGTCAGCGTGACCGGATCGACGGCGCGCTTCCGCATCCGCTCCTCGGCCGGCACCTACGTCCGTTCCCTCGCGCACGACCTCGGCGCGGCCGCTGGCATTCCGGCGCATTTGAAGGAGCTGCGCCGCACCGCGATCGGCAACTTCCGCATCTCCGACGCGCTGCCCTACGACACGCTCGAAAACGGAGCGGTCGAAGAGCTGTTGTCGCCGCCGTGGTTCCAATCGCTATCGGACGTCGAGCTGCCGCTGCCAAAGCTGCGCATCGACTGGGGCCAGCAGGGAAAACTGATGCGCGGCCAGTCGATCATCATGACGCCGTCCGTCGCCGTCCACGCCACCGACCTCCTTGCCCTCGGCAACCCCGAGGATCGTTTGATCGCGATCGGGGAAGTGGTGAATGTGCTTCGCGAGGGTGGTCCGGTCGAAGTACGGCCGAAGGTCGTGCTCGCGGGGTGATGTAGCACAGACACTCTTGTCTGTGCTTTCGACATCGCGCGAATTGAAAATGATGGGCAAGCCTCGCAGCCGCACAGACAAGAGTGTCTGTGCCACATCGCTATAATCCGCGCCGAATGTCCAATCGCACCGAGCGCGATTTTGCGGAGAGTGGGCGCGAGCCGTCGCGGCGGCGGTTCATGATCGCGGGCGAGCACATCATCCTGCGCGCGTTCGAGCGCGATGATGCCGAGCGCTGCTATCGCTGGATCAACGATCCCAACATCGTCCGGACTTTGAAGACCCGCTACCCGATCGCGTTTCAGAACGAGATCGAGTGGCTCGAGGGAGCGATGCACGCCAGCCCGACCGAGCGGCACTTCGCCATCGAGCGGCGCGACGATCGCACGCACATCGGCAATGCCTCGATTCACGACATCGACTGGGTCTCGCAGACGGCCTGGTTCGGTCTTTTCATCGGCGAGCCGTCGGCGTGGAACCGCGGCTACGGCGGCGACTCGATCCAGACCCTGGTCCGTTTCGCCTTCGACGAAATGAATCTCGGCAAGCTGCGCATCAACGTATTCGACTATAACGACCGCGCGAAGCATGTGCTGGACGGCCTTGGATTCGTGCAGGAAGGTTGTTTGCGGCGCGACTTCTACCGCGAGGGGACGTACCACGACATCGTGATCCTCTCGAAGTTTCGCGATGCCGCGCCGCAGCGGCCACAGGGAGACTCATGAGCGACCGAAAAATACGAGTGTTGATCGCGAAGCCGGGCCTGGACGGCCACGACCGCGGCGCGAAAATTATCGCGCGCGCGTTGCGCGATGCGGGGATGGAAGTGATCTACACGGGACTGCGGCAGACGCCGGAACAGATCGTTGCCGCGGCGGTGCAGGAGGACGTCGACGCCATCGGCCTGTCGATCCTCTCCGGCGCGCACAACGTCCTCTTCCCCGAGATCATGCGGCTGTTGAAAGACGAGAGCGCGCAGGACATCGTCGTCTTCGCCGGCGGCATCATCCCGGAGAAGGACATCCCGAAGATGAAAGAGATCGGTATCCGCGAGATTTTTCTGCCCGGTACGCCGACGGCGGCGGCGGTCGACGCCATCCGCCGCGCGGTAAACGTCTGATTCATTCAAAACAGGGGAGGTTTTATGAATCGCAGGTTGCTCGGATTGCTCATCGTCATCTGTTGTTTTGCGCCGGCTCTGTTTGCGGAGACCATCCGCTGCGAGTCGGACCGCGGCCGGCGGCACGAATGTGAGTTCGATGGCTGGGGACACGTCGAAATCATCCGCCAGATCAGCCGCACCGACTGCATCGAAGGGCGGACGTGGGGGACGGAAAGGCACGCGGTATGGGTCAGCGACGGCTGTCGCGCCGACTTCCGCATCCGCCGCGAGCGCGACGACAACAATCGCGATTACGACCGCCACGACCGCCGCTCGCGCACGATCGTCTGCGAGTCGGATTACAACTCGCGCCATCGCTGCGACGCCGATACGCAGTGGGGTGTTCGCCTGACGCGCCAGCTCAGCCGCACCAACTGCGTCCTGAACCGGACCTGGGGCTACGACAGCCGCGGCGTCTGGGTTCGCGACGGCTGCCGCGCCGAGTTCACCCTCGGGCGCTGACGCTTTCCACGGTTGCAGCCGGCGCGGGCGGCATGTAGGCTGCGCGCGCCGGCATGGAACCTCTCGAATCGCACCTCGACACGAAATCCGACGACTTCCGACGCAACTCCGCGGCGTTGCAATCGCTCGTCGATGAACTGAATCGCCGCGTGGAAATCGCGCGGCAGGGTGGTGGCCCGAAGTACGTCGCGCGGCACAAGGAACAGGGAAAAATGCCGCCGCGCGAGCGCATCGCCGCGCTGCTCGATCCGCATACGCCATTTCTCGAGTTCTCGCCGCTGGCCGCGAACGGCATGTACGACGACGACGCGCCCGCGGCCAGCATCATCACCGGCGTCGGGCGGATTCAGGGACGCGAGTGCCTGATCATCGCCAACGACGCCACGGTCAAAGGCGGCACGTACTTCCCGATGACGGTGAAGAAGCATCTGCGCGCGCAGGAAATCGCGATGCAGAACAACCTGCCGTGCGTCTACCTCGTCGATTCGGGCGGAGCGTTTTTGCCGTTGCAAGCCGAGGTTTTCCCGGATCGCGAACACTTCGGGCGCATTTTCTACAACCAGGCGGTCATGTCCGCGCGCGAGATTCCGCAGATCGCGGCGGTGATGGGATCGTGCACTGCCGGCGGCGCGTACGTGCCGGCGATGTCCGACGAAGCGGTCATCGTCAAGAACACCGGCACCATCTTCCTCGGCGGGCCTCCGCTGGTGAAGGCGGCGACCGGCGAGGAAGTCACCGCCGAGGAGTTGGGCGGCGCGGATGTGCACACGAGGATCAGCGGCGTCGCCGATCACTTCGCCGAGGATGATGAGGACGCGATCGCCATCGTGCGCAACATCGTCGAGAACCTGCCGCTCGATAAACACGAGCCGGAGACGCGCATCGAACCGGAGGATCCGGCGTTCGATCCGAAAGAGTTGTACGGCGTCATTCCGAGCGACATCCGCAAACCGTACGACGTCCGCGAAGTCATCGCCCGCATCGTCGACGGCTCGAAGTTCCAGGAATTCAAAGAGCGCTACGCGCCGACGATCGTGACCGGATTCGCGCGCATCTTCGGCTACAAAGTCGGCATCCTCGCCAACAACGGCGTCCTTTTTTCGGAGAGCGCACTCAAGGCCACGCACTTCATCGAGCTGTGCAACCAGCGCCGCATTCCGCTCATCTTCCTGCAGAACATCACCGGCTTCATGGTGGGCAAAGAGTACGAGCGCGGCGGGATCGCGAAGGACGGCGCGAAGATGGTGCACGCGGTCGCCAACTCGACGGTGCCGAAGTTCACGGTCATCATCGGCGGTTCGTTCGGCGCCGGAAACTACGGGATGTGCGGCCGTGCCTACTCGCCGCGCTTCCTCTGGATGTGGCCGAACGCGCGCATCAGCGTGATGGGCGGCGAGCAGGCGGCCGGCGTTTTGACGACCGTCAAACGCGATCAACTCGCGCGCGCGGGCAAAGAGTTGAGCGCCGAGGAAGAGCGCGGCATCGCCGATCCGGTGCTGCAAAAGTACGAGACGGAGGGTTCGCCGTACTACTCGACCGCGCGCCTCTGGGACGACGGCGTCATCGATCCCGCCGACACCCGCACCTACCTCGGCCTCGGCCTTTCGATCGCCTACAACGCAAAGATCGAAGAGCCGAAGTTTGGAGTGTTCAGAATGTAGTTGTCAGTTGTCGGTTGTCCGTTGTCGACAACCGATGACCGACAACCGACAACCCATGGAAAACACCTGGTTCCTCTTCGACCTTGGCAACACCATCATCAAGCTCGCCTACGAGCGCGTGCTCGCGGCGATCTGTGAGGACGCGTCGATGTCGCGCGACGAGCTCGTCGAACTGCTCGAGGCGCCGGGGGCCTATCGCGACATGGAGCGCGGCGCGGTGTCGTTCTACGAATTCTACGAATTCCTCTGCGACCACGCCGGCTATCGCGGCAGCATCCGCGACTTTCACCGGGTCTGGTCCGATTTCTTCGACGGGACGGTGCCGGGCATCGAAGACCTTCTCGATCGAATCCGCCTGCGTTACCGCATCGCGTTTCTGTCGAACTCGAATGAAATCCACGCCGAGCTGATCCCGACACAGTTCGCGTCGATCTTTCAGAAAGACGATCCGTTCGTCTTCTCGCATCGCTTGAAAGTGGCCAAACCCGATCCCGATATTTTTCGCCTGGCGCTGGAAACGATCGGCGCGACCGCGCAAAACACGATCTTCATCGACGACCTACTCGAGAACGTTCTCGCCACGCGTGCGATCGGGATGCGAGCGTTTCAGTTCACCGATGCGCGATCGTTGACGAATGAGCTGGAGCGCGAGGGGTTGCTTTAGGTTTGACGTAAAGGACGCCGGAGGCGTCCCGGACGGTAGCCGGTGGTCACGGCGAAGCGCGAGACCACCGGAAAGATGATCGTGATGTGAGTTCGACCCCGGCTGGGGTCGCGTACCAAATATCAGGCGGCGTGGATTCCCTCCGCGACCGCTGCCGCGGTCGGAGAATCGGGCGTTCGTGGATCCGGTGGTCGCTCGCTTCGCTTGGACCACCGGCTACCGTACGAGTCGCCTCCGGCGACGTAAAGGCAGATTCGTTCGCCTGCGCCGACGGCGCGACTCGCAGCGAATCCGATTCCGTCGCGGCTACAACCCGTTCGCCACGCTGCGCGTCAGTTGGTCGTTGCCGTACCACTGGCGATGGAACTGGAGCAGGGCGTCGCGGTCGGAGGCGATCGGCTGGATGACGTCGGTCCCTTCGCGGTGGAACAGGCGCGGAACGGTGTAGAGCACGTAGTCGAAGTTTCGTTTCGCGTACTCGTCGCCGATCTTGTGGAACGACGCTCCATCGATCGAGAACTTGGTCGTCCCTCGGTACGACAGCTCCACCCGTTTGTAGCGGTTATCGCGAACCTTCTTCGCAAACTCCAGGAAGGCCGTGTGGACGTCGATCGGCGTCTGACGGATGCCGATCGTGCGGAGGTCGTAGACCACCACGCCCGGCACCATGTAGTACTGGTAGTGCGCCGAAACGTTCATGCCGGCGAAGGCGGCGGGATTGGAGCGGAGCACGTCGTCGACCGGCTGTTGCAGCAGGATCACGTTGGCCGAGTAGCCGACGATTGCGGCGATGAGCGGCGTACCGACGAAGATCAGCTTCCGCTTCGGGAAGTTCGGGATGGGAATCGCGATGCGCTCCATCTTCACCTGCTGCTTCACTCTCTGCCAAAAGGGGAGCCGCGGGCGCGGGTTCTTTTTCGACGCGGGCGGCTCCACGGGGATGGCGTAGTAGGCGATCGACAGCAGCAGGCCGGCTGCGATCGACACCAGGCCGACCGGCCGGAACACCAGGAGCGCGCCGAGGCCGAAGATGTAGGCCACCCAGGAAGCGTGGTTGATGCGGGAGCGGGTGCGCTGCGCGCGCTCGCGGTAGAACTCATCGTTCACGATTTCCGAGCAGTGCTTGCAGCGGATCGCCGTCAGAGGGATGTCGCTTCCGCAGAACTTGCAGGGCGCCATCTGATCGTTTGCGCGGCGCTTTTTCGTGGCCAGATCATCAGCGCGGCGATGGGGGGCGAGCTTCAGGAGCAGCAAGCCGCAGTTCGCACAGGCAGCCGCGTTTGCTTCGTACGGCGTTTTGCATTCCGGGCAGCGCATCATGATTGGTCCTGAATAACTGCAAACGTGCCGCCATGATGCCCGTGCGGTCACATCGGAATAGGAACGCACGAGGGCCGGTTGGCTGAGTATCCGTGATTTGCCGAGTCGGGACGATGAACACCGTTTTGAATCTCCGAAGGCAGCACAGAAAGGAGATTCAAGATGAGAACACAAGGTAACGTTAAGTGGTTCAACGACGCCAAGGGTTTCGGTTTCATCACCAGCGAGAACGGTGACGACGTATTCGTCCACTTCTCGGCCATTCAGGGCGCCGGCTTCCGGTCGCTTCCCGAAGGAGCCGCGGTTGAGTTCGATGTCGTCAAAGGACCGAAAGGTCTGCAGGCAGCGAACGTCGTCGCAGTCTAAGTCTAAGTAGCCGATCTTACGGTCGACGAAAGGGCAGGAGCGATCCTGCCCTTTTCGTTGTGTGGAGGTTTATGGGCAGGCCACAAGTTTCCGTCGTCAAGCGTCAGCGCGAGCAAGCCAAGCGCGAGCGCCAGCAGTTGAAAGCCGAAAAGCGCGCACAGCGCAAGAACGCCGAGCCCGGCGAGCCGGGATCGGACATCGATCTCGCCGATCTCGTCGTCGAAGGTCAGGAAATCCCGTAGTTAATTCTTTGGCGCGCGGCGACCGAATCGTCGCTCGATGTTGAATCCCAGGTGAATGTCGCTTTTGTTCAGCGGCGTTCCCTGGTACGTCGACGTCACGTACTGATCCGCGTGCGTGGCATTGCTGTTCGTCAGCAGGATCTCGAAGTAGTGCCCGCCGATGGCGCGCTTCAGTCCCAGCGCCCACGCGAAATCGCCGCCATTCATCGATGACGGCAGATCGCGATTCTTCGCCGTCAACTCCACCACCACGCTCAGCCCCGGACGCACCATCAACGTCGCGCCGACCGGCACATTGAACGCGTGCTTGAAGAGCGCGCCCGAAGTCGTCCCGCTGACCTGCTGGCCGGCGTTGGTTACGTAAGTAGGCATGGCGAAGACTTCTGCGCGTCCGCCGAACTGCTTCGAGATGATGGCCTGAGCGAAAAATGACGTGCGGTTGGTGATATCGCGCTCCGTCCGCCAGTCCATCCCGCCGCGCACGGCCAGCGAGAAGGGGATCGCGGGCGCTTCCTGGACAATCACGTACTTGAGCGACGACTCGATGTCGTCGCTGGCGTTGCTGCGCAGAAACGTCGCCTGCAGATCGCGCGTCATCGCGTACGAGAAGCCGATGCCGACGTCGGCGTTGCTGTCCAATCCCCAAAGCGAGTGAACGCGGTCGCTGAAGCTGCCTTGGTCCAGCGACTGATTAAACCTGTGCGTGAACTTCACCTCCCACGTCCCCTCGGAGGGTATATGCGAAGTGGGAAGCGAGAGCAGCGTATCGCCCAGCGGAAGTGGGCGCGTGGGTGTGTAGGGACTGTCCTGCGCGGCAACGGTAAACGCGGAAAGAAGAAAGGCAGCGATCGATAGACGTTTAATCATTCGGTGCACCTCGGCGGATCCAATCGCGCACCAGCTTGATCTGCGCGTCGGTGAGCGGCGTCAGATTCTGCGGCATCCGATCGCCGGTGATTCCAGCGCCTGTGATCTTCCGATACAGGTACGAATTGGCCGGATCGCCCGGCGTCACGCGCGCCAGTTGCGGCGTCTCGACGCTCGGCACGCCGACCGACATCGCGTACGCGCGTCCGGGCGAGAGGATCATGCTTTCCTGCCGTCCGAGCGGATCATGACAGCCGAGCTGCGCGCAGGTCGGCGTAAAGATCTCGTTCTGAACGCGGGTGAAGGTTGCAGTCGGATCGATCGGATCGCCGGAGCCGCCGAGGGGATCGGTCGGTTCCTTGAGTCGTCCGCATGCGAGAGCGAGGAGAAGCGTGAACGGGAGAAGTTTCCGGAGCATGCGGCGCGAAGGGTAGCGTTGCCACGCGACTAATCGCAAGTCGCAAGTTTGAAAACAAAGGCGTTCACCACGCCGGCATTTCCATCCCGTGCGGCAACTCGACCACCATCGCGCGCCACGATCGATCGAGTCGCCATGCCGAGGTTGCGAGGAGAAGGAAGGCGAGAAGGAGGACGAAATCCAATCGTCGGTGACGCAGTGCAAATCCGACCAGAATCAGATCGATCACCGCAACTGCCGCGGACAGATTCCGCAGCCGCAGAAACGACATCGACGCAAAACCGAACTGGCCGCCGAGGTAGACGATCAGGAGCGCTAATAGCAGTCCGAAGGTAAACGCGATTGCGCGCGGGCGCGTGCGCCAGAGCGCGTACGCGATCGCGGCAATCGCGATGACGACTCCGCACGTCAGCACCGCCATTCCGTCTCGGTAAACGAACGGCCAACGGTTGGGTGCCAACGGCGCCACATTCGCCTCGGGACCATTGTCGGACGCGATCAGATATCCATTCACGTTCTCCAGCACTCGCGCCGCAAACCACAGCGTCGCGATCAGCGCAACCGAGGCGCTGATGAGAATCGACCGGAACCGCGTCAGGCTCAAGGCCACGACCACCGCCGACGCGATCACTGCCAACGGCGCCGAAAGCATCGCCCATGACCAGTTCACGAACGTCGCCTCGGTCGCTTCCGTCGGGATGAATTGCAGATTGCCGAACGCGCCGAACGTTCGCGTGAACTCGAGCAGGCCGGCCAGCGCGCAGCCGATGGCCACTCCTGCCAGCAAAGAAAAAACGCCGCCGTTGCCGGCGGCGTTGCGTTCGTTCGATTCGGGGATTTCCGCTACCAACCGTAGCTCCCGCCCGGTCGCGGAGCCTCGCGGCCGAGGAGCGCGTCGCGGTACTTCGCGAACTCGGTGCCGTTGAAGTAATAGTCGGGGAGGACCGTCGACAGATATTCGACGTACTTTTCGCCGCTGACCGGCTTGCCGTTCTCGGTGAGCATGTTTCCGTCGATGTCGTACGGCATGAACGCGATCTCTTCCATCCCGCGGGAGCGGAAAAACTTCACGTCGGGCGCGAAGAGCAGATCCTTGGGCGAAACCGAATTCACCGTCTCGCGCGTGTCGAGCACCTCGCGGACGATCGTGCGCGCCTCGGGGGCCGGCGTGTCCTTCACCTTGCACTGCACGACGGCGATGTTGACCAGCTCCAGCACCTCGCGCACTTCGTTGTAGTACTCGCTCTGCGCCGTGCCGTTGTTGCGATCCTTGAATCCGAACGCCACCGACGTCTCGCCGCCGCGCTCGTTGCCGAACATTTCCACGCCGCGCGGCACCCACACGTTGAGAACCTTCTGGATATCGTCGATCGAAAAGCGCCCGGTGTCGTTGTGCGCGGCGACGGCCAGATCGCGCAGGAATCCGCGGCCGCTTCCGATATGGAATCCCTCCTCGGAAAGCATCGGTCCCATCGACCGCCCCATCGGCGCATACGAGAAGACCTTCTGCATTTCGAGCTGGTACTTTCCGACCAGGTCGATGACGGTGGCGAAGACGACATTGTCGAGAAAATTCACGAAGGGGATGTTGAAGGCGTCGAGCACGTGGTTGCCGAGCTCCATCGCCAGCAACTCGTCGATCGTGTCCTGCGCGACGTCGGGATGGCCGGGCTTTTTCCAGCTCTTGTCGTGATCGAAGACCCAGAACATCTGATACCCGTGCCGCAGCTCCTCGGCCATGATGCGCAGGACGGCCATCTTCATCTGATCGTTCGGCGCTTCTTCGAGCGTCAGACGATGCTGCTGGATCGAGCCGAGCTCGGTCGACGCCTGTGCGCGGATGATGTCGCGCGCCGTGTAGAACATGTTACCGACCATGTCGCCGGCCTGCTCGAAACGCGGCTGCCCGGTCATGCGGCCGTAGGTGATGTTCTCCGAATTCAGCTTGCCGACCTTCGCGAAAAGTTGAAACGGCGTCTGGTTGTAGTACTTCGACCAGTTGGTCTGCAGGAACTCGAGCTCGGGAAAATGCTTCTTCTGCCACGCCACGAGGGCATCGTGATGCTTGGGCGTGATCGTCTCCGTCGTATAGGCTGCCAAGGGTCCTCCTGTGTGGCACAGACACTCATGTCTGTGTGGGGCACGGGCACTGTTGCCAAGGCGCCAACGCGCCTCGACTCGGCAACATTCTCGCCGGATCGGTGCCATAATCCGGCGGCGCGGCGGATTGTAAGCGGTTCCACAGCCGCACGGAAGTCCGGGAGCCCCATCCCGTTGTTGCGGCCACTTCGATGCAGACCCTGACGCCGATCGATAGCGAGAAGCTGCGCGCCGATGAGTTGGAGCGCCAGCTCGGCGAGCGCACACGCGAGTTGCGCGAGCTGAGCGAAGTCGGCATCGCACTTTCCACCGAACGCGATCACTCCGTCCTCTTGACCACCATCCTCAGCAAGGCGCGCGAGCTCTCCCGCGCGGATGCCGGCTCGCTTTATCTGCTCGATGAGGTCGACGGCGAAAAGGTGCTGCGCTGGAAGCTGGCCCAGAACGATTCGATCAAGGTCGAAGCGTTCGAGGAAATGGTCCTGCCGATCACCCGCCGCAGCCTGGCGGGATGGGTCGCGCTCACCGGCGACACGCTGGTCATCGACGACGCCTACGCTCTTCCGCCCGATGCCGAGTACTCGATCAACCGTTCGTTCGACGAGGCCAACCACTACCTGACGCGCTCGATGCTGGTCTTCCCGATGGTCACGCACGTCGGCGACCTGGTCGGCGTGCTGCAGCTCATCAATCGCAGAAAACCAAACGCTCCGGAAAAGTTGACCGCCGCCACGGTGCCGTCGGAAGTGGTCCCATTCGACAAGGAAACCGTCGAGCTGATGCGCTCGCTGGCCGCGCAAGCCGCCGTGGCCGTCGAAAACAACTTCCTCTACAAATCGATCGAACGCCTCTTCGAGGGCTTCGTCACCGCTGCCGTCACCGCGATCGAACAGCGCGACCCGACCACCTCGGGTCACTCCTTCCGCGTGGCCGATCTCACCGTCGAACTGGCGCGCGTGGTCGACCGCGACGACGAGACCTACCGCGACGTCCGCTTCACCACGGAACAAGTCCGCGAGATCCGCTACGCATCCCTCCTCCACGATTTCGGCAAGGTCGGCGTCCGCGAGCAGGTCCTGGTCAAGGAGAAGAAGCTCTATCCGCTCCAGCTCGAAACGCTCCGCAACCGCTTCGAGTTCGCCATGAAAGTGGCCGAGAACGACGCCAACCGCCGCAAGCTCGAGTTCCTCCTCGAGCACGGCCACGAAGCGTTTAAGGAAGTCGGCCTGAAAATCGATGCTGAGCTGCAGGAACAGTTGGCGAAGATGCAAAAGGACTTCGCCTTCATCACCAAATCGAACGAGCCGACCGTCCTGCCGGAAGGGGAGTTCCAGTACCTCCAGCAGTTGGCCGAGCAGGAGTTTGGCGACGTCCGCGGCGAGCGCCGCCGCCTGCTCAATCCGGAGGAAGTGCGCATCCTCTCGATCCGAAAAGGCAACCTCGACGCCGCCGAACGCAGCGAGATCGAGAGCCACGTCACGCATACCTTCAACTTCCTGCAGAAGATCCCCTGGACCAAGGACCTCTCCGCCGTCGCGGACATCGCCTACGCCCACCACGAAAAACTCAACGGCCGCGGCTACCCGCGCAAGCTCCTCGCGGAAGCGATCCCGATCCAGTCGCGCATGATGACCGTCTCCGACATCTACGACGCCCTCACCGCCAACGACCGCCCCTACAAACGCGCCATCTCCACCGAACGCGCCCTCGACATCCTGAAAATGGAAGTCGCCGACGGCCTGCTAGACCCAAGCCTGGTCAACATCTTCATCGAAGCAAAGGTGTTCGAGAGGGCAGGGGTGCTGCGGACGTGACCACGCAGAGCCGCGGAGGAGTGCTTCTCTCCGCGTCCCCCGCGCCTCCGCGCGAACGAGCATAATTCCGGAGTTCTTTACGCCGGAGGCGTTTCGTAAATTAGCCGGTGGTAAGCGCCGAAGGCGTGCCACCACCGGATCAAGAACGCGTGAAAAGGTCGCACCCCGGCAGGGGTGCCGGAGAATCGCGATGCCGTCGACACATTTGAGTCTCCACTATCACATCGTCTTCAGCACCAAAGAACGTGAGCCATGGATCGACCCGAAGTGGCGCGGCGATCTACACGCCTATCTCGGCGGTTGCGTGAAGACGCTCGACGGCATTCCTGAGGAGATCGGCGGCGTCGAAGATCACGTCCATATGCTCCTCGGACTGCGCGCAACGCACTGCCTGGCTGACGTGATGCGGGAGATCAAGAAGGCATCGTCGCGTTGGGTGCACGAGAAGATCAAGCGGCCCGCATTCGCATGGCAGGAAGGCTACGGTGCGTTCACGGTGAGCCGTTCGAACATCGGGGCGGTTCGCAAGTACGTCGCGGAACAGGCGGAGCACCACCGCCGGCATACGTTCCAGGATGAATATCTCGGTCTGCTGAAGAAACACGAGATCGAGTTCGATGAACGTTTTTTGTGGTGATCACGATCTCTCCGCGACTCCTGCCGGAGTCGGATCCCGCCCGCCTCGATAGGTCCGGTGGTGGCGCGCCTTCGGCGCTTACCACCGGCTAATCTCCGCGACGCCTCCGGCGTAAAGCGCTAATCCTCCAACGCAATCTCTGCCAGAATCCGCCGGCAGAACTCCCGCCGCGCTTCATGCCGTTTCGCCAACCACTCACGCGCAGATGACGGCACCCAATCCGGCACGATCGCCTCCGCCAATGCGTTGCGAACCACATCCTGCACGGAGTTCCCTTCGCGCCGCGAACGTGACAGCCGCTCCGCGAATCCGCGGACGCCGGCGCCGTCGATGAGCAATGCCGCAGCGACCGCCCGCTCCGCATCCGTCGACGGATCGTCGAGGCGTCGAATGGATGCCGCGACCGCGCGCAGCTCGTTTTCGGGAAGGCCGGTCGTCAACACCGCCCGCGAGAGGTTGCCGACTTTTTCCAGCCAGCGTCCGAGTCCGTGAAACAGAAGCAGCAGTTCGAACGCGCGCGTATCGCCCTCGGTCGCGGGCGTGTACAGCCGCCGCGCGATCGCAGCGACGCGCTCGACGTCATCGAATCGCGACACGCCATCGAGATCCTGATACAGCGGACGAAGAAACGATTGGAGGTCCGTCAAATGCGCTCCACGATCCAGAGTCCGACCTGCATGCCGCCGCTCTCCACGCGCCGCTCAGCGATCAACTTGAGCTTCGCTGTCCGCCGCAACAGCGCGATGACCGTCTTCGCGTGCGTGGTGTATAGCAGCGCCCGTCCGCCGGGATTCAGAGTGCGCGCGATGTTCCCCACGATCCGCCGGTACAGTCCATCGAGATTGCGATCCTCGGTGCGCATGCCGAACGGCAGATTGGCGAGGACTTCATCGCCGTGGCCCGGCCAAGCCGCGGCATCGCCACCATCGCCCGCCCGCACCGCAATCCGCGCCGCAAGTCCGGCCGCGATGACGTTCCCCGTCGCCGCGCGAATGGCAGTCGGACTGATGTCGATTCCGGAAAGCACGGTCCCCGCATCGAGCAGCGCCCGTTCGATCAACAGCGTTCCGCTGCCGCAGGTCGGATCGACGACCACGCTGCGATCGCCGCGCCGCACCAGCCGCGCCAGACACGCTCCGACCACCGGATTGATCGATGCACCGACGTCCGAGATCCGATAGGCGAAGCGCGTATCAGGCTCGAACGTCGGCACGAGCCAGATGCGCGTCGCGTCGGAATCCGCTTCGACGCGCAGCATGGCCGCGTAACTCGATGGCGAATCGACCAGTCCCTGCGGCGACAACGTCTCGCGCGCAGTCCGCAGCAGCTCATTGAACTCCTGCTTCGCAACGCGCACGTTCTCCAGCGAGAAGCGATAGGGGAGAACATCCGACGCGCTGCTGAGCCACTCGCGCCAGGGAACCGTCGCCCTCTTTACCGTCTCCGCAAACGCGCCCGGCGGCCCCTCGGCGATAAGTAAGCGGACGTCGTAAATGCACCGAAGTCCGCGCGGACGCGACGCCAACGCAATCGTTCCGCGCCGCGCTAACGTCGCGCCGCTCCCGGCTTCCGCAATCGCGACGTCCTCGAGCCCAACCGGGACACTGGCAAAGATGGGTATATCGCCGCGCCACGAAAACCCAACCGCCGGCCCACTGACCCGATCGCGCGCCTTTCGCAACGCCTCGGCTTCCCCCTCCGAACGCGCCTCAATCCCCGCAAGCACCGCCCGAGCCTCATCGCCGCCAAGTTTCCCCAGCGCCAGAATCATCGACGCCCGAACCCACGACAGCTCCTCGCGTCCGAGCGCGTCGCGTAGCGCCGCAACGGCACCCGCGCCGCCGCGCTTCCCCATCTCGATCGCCGCGATGCGACGCACTTGCGGAGATTCATCGTTCAACGACGGCATTTCGCGCGCAGTGTAGAACGTACCGCAGGCGGCTCGCGTGATGAGTGCGGCGGCGGCCGGCGCCGCCGCACTCGAAGTGCTTTATTGCATCACCACGCCGAAGCTGCTGCCGGATTTTCCGGCGTTGGTTGCGTCGGTGTGCGAGCACGAGTTGCCGCTGTAGCGGCCCTCGGCGTACGAGTATTCATACGAGTTGCAGCCGTTGTCGCGCGACTCCGTCGAAGCAAACTCGTAGAGCTGCACCGACCCGGATACATCGAAATGCCGATCCGCCGCATCGGTCATGAGGGCGCGGACGATGACGTTGTTGCCCAGCGACTCCGGCAACGGGAACGACGGATCGTTCGTGTCAAAGCTGAACGGCCCGTAATTGCTTTCGTAAACATAGACGGCGCCGATGTCGGGATAGCGGGTTTGGCCGAGGCTCCAGCCGTCGTACGTCACCGTTCCTCCCTGGACGAACGACGTCACCGAGCTGTAATCGAACGAGGCGCCGCCACCGTAATCGTAGTGATTGGTGCAGACGGAGAACCAGCGGTTGCTCTCGAATCCCTGTCCGCAGGTGCTCGAGTACCAGTCAGTCGAATAGCTGGAACTCGCCTCGACCGCGAAGCTCGGGGTCATCATCTCCTGGCCATCGACCGTCAGAGAGCTTTGAAGGGTCACGGGGAACGTCAGCGCGACCGGCGAGCTCAGGTCCGCCTGGTAGGACTGGGTGTGCTGGTGCAGGCGGAAGTAATTGTCGTTATCGGTGGCCCAGTTCAGCCACATCGTTGGATCGGCGGAATCGAACTGCTGATGGTCTTGTGTGAGCGTAACCGCGTCGTAGGTGTAGTCCGAGGCGGATAACGTGTACAAGACCGGGACCTGCGGCGTCGGGTTGATGATGTCGATCGTCGCCGTCTTGCTGTTGTTGCTGTTGTCGTAGTCACCGGGGACGACGTTTGTGAGCTCGACGCTGATCTGTTTGGTACCGAGCGAGTTGAAGGGCTGGCGGAACTCGCACGTGACCGCGTCGCCGGCGTCGACCCAGATGCCGTCCGCGTGATCGGCGACGACGCCGTCGATTTTCAGCACGCAGTTTGCGCGCGCGCCGAGATCGCCATTGGTCTCGCGGACCAGCGCATCGATCGTGATGGTCGAGCCGATAAAGGCCTGGCTCACCGTCTGGATGGAGGCCACCGTGAGATCGGGCCGGTTCGCCACCGTCCCTCGCACGGTGACGACGTCGGTGCGGGTCGGATCGATTCCGCTGACGTTCGCCTGCACTTGCATCGTCTGTCCGCGTGCCGGCCAGTCATAAACAAAGCTGCCGTTGCCGCCGGAGAGCGCGCCTTTGCGGTAGTTGTCGGTGACGATGACGTCGCCGTTCGGCGCGTACAGCTTGACCTGGACCTTATCGAGCTTTCCGGCGGGCGCCACGGTGCTCTCGAACTGGCCGGTAGTCACTTCGATCGTCGTGTCGGTCCGGCTCCGCAACGCACGCGCCTGAATGGCCGCGCTGCCGCTGCGGCCGGTGGCCGGCTTCGCGCCGGCGTCGCGGTACTTCACGGAGTTCGGGGAAATCTGTGGTTTTGCCGCCTGCGTCGGGACGGCGATTAACGAGAAAAGAGAAACGACGAGTACACAACGCCTCACGATTTTGTACATAGAACTCTCCTTCAAAATTGGACGAATAATGCTATTACAGCATATACATTGGCTTTTCGCTACTCCTTTTTGCTGCTGAAGCATTCTTTGGCCCTCATGGAGAAACTCCCGTGATGTCCGCGTCTCTGTGGTGAAATGGCTTCTCAGTGACTGAATTCGATGCCGTCGTCGTCGGCTCCGGCCCCAACGGACTTGCCGCCGCCATCGTCCTCGCGCGCGCGGGGCGCAGCGTCGTTGTGCTGGAGGCGAAGGAGACCATTGGCGGCGGCGCGCGCACCGAGGAGCTGACGCTGCCCGGGTTTCGCCACGATGTCTGTTCGGCCATCCATCCGATGTGTCTCGTGTCACCCTTCCTGGAGACGTTGCCGCTCGCGGAGCATGGACTGGAATGGCGCGAGTCGCCGTATGCGATCGCGCATCCGCTCGATGACGGCAGCGCCGCGATCCTCGAACTGTCGCTCGAGAAAACTGCCGCGCGGCTCGGCGTCGATGGCGATGCCTACCAGCGATTGATGGCGCCATTTGCGGCCAACGCCGGAGAGCTCTTCGCCGAAATCCTGCGCCCGATTCCGCTCCTGCCGCGGCATCCGCTGCTGCTGGCGCGATTCGGACTGGCGGGCTTGCGATCGGCACTCGCGGTATCAAAGCGATTCCGGACCGACGCTGCGCGCGCTCTTTTCGGCGGCTGCGCCGCGCACTCGTTCCTGCCGCTCGACGCCGCCGGCTCCGCATCGTTCGGCCTCGTGCTCGCGCTGGCCGGCCATGCCGTCGGTTGGCCGTGCGCGAAAGGAGGATCGATCGCCATCATCGACGCGCTGGCCGGATATCTCCGTGCCCTCGGCGGCACGATCCGGACGTCGACGCCGGTGCGCTCGATGAACGACATCCCGTCATCGCGTGCGGTGCTCTTCGACGTCACGCCGCGCCAGCTCGCCGACATCGCCGGCGACTCGCTGCCGGCGTCGTACGTCAAGCGCCTGCGCCGCTTTCGCTACGGCCCCGGCGTCTTCAAAGTGGACTGGGCGCTGGACGGACCGATTCCGTGGCGCGCGCCGGAATGCGCAAAGTCCGCGACCGTGCACGTCGGCGGGACGATCGAGGAGATCGCTGCGCACGAAGCGGCCATCTGGAAAGGGCGCAACGACGGCAAGCCATTCGTTCTCGTCGCGCAGCAGAGCCTTTTCGACGACACGCGCGCGCCGGCCGGCAGGCACACCGGCTGGGGCTATTGCCACGTCCCGCACGGGTCGACCGACGACATGACCGAGGTCATCGAAGGGCAGATCGAACGATTCGCGCCCGGTTTCCGCGATCGCATCCTGGCGCGGCACACCAGGAACTGCGTTCAGTACGAGGCGTACAACGCCAATTTCGTCGGCGGCGACATCGCCGGCGGCGCGGACAACCTCATGCAGATTCTGGCGCGCCCGTTTCCCAAACGCGATCCGTATTCGACGCCGAACGAGCGGATCTACCTCGCCTCCAGCTCCACGCCGCCCGGCGGGGGAGTGCACGGCATGTGCGGATATTGGGCGGCACAGTCGGTACTCCGACAAAAGTGAACCACCGAGGCACAGAGGACACAGAGCTTTTTCTCCGTGTCCTCTGTACTACTAACCCATAGATTCTGCGCGCGTAGCGAAGATTTTTGACGGTTCTCGCGTGTTCGTTCCATCGAGAGTCCTTCTCCCCGGCGTCTTTTTGCCGGGGGAGAAGGTGCCGAAGGCGGATGAGGGGGCGGAGCTTGCGCGACCTGCGGTTTCAGGCGCCGCCCCTCACCCGCACTCCGCTTCGCTGCGTGTCTCCCTCTCCCCGGAAGAAA